>Ga0187769_10000003_pt1 | contig 144366 bp, 165 predicted proteins | sample 0116_SJ02_MP02_1_FD_133140 | JGI IMG/M metagenome (GOLD analysis project Ga0187769, IMG submission 133140) | Tropical peat soil microbial communities from peatlands in Department of Meta, Colombia - 0116_SJ02_MP02_10_MG | ecosystem: Environmental > Terrestrial > Soil > Wetlands > Peat...
AATACATAAGAGGCTCGCCCGTGGGGCCGTGCGTTATCGGGTGGGATCGAACAACCCCGACGGGTCGACACACCCCCGAGCGGTGGAAGACTGTCCGGCGCTGTCATGTCCGGTGTGCAAGTGCTGCTGGTCGTCGTCGCTCCGCTTCGGTTCACGCTGTGGGTCTTGGTACTTGCGACGCTGGCGATCCTCGTCCTGATCGCGATCGGGGTCTCGCGGCATTTCGAATGGGTTCGTGCCGCTCGCCGTCGCGTGGAGGTTGCCGACCAGCTCGGGCCGGTCTTCTCGAGGTTTTTCGAGTCCCAAGATCCGGGGCGCCTCGCCGAGGAGCTCCGCCCCGCCTTTTTGCGGATGAATGCCGCCTATCGTTCGCCGCGGACGCGGTGTGCTGGACCGAGGTCCCGAGCACGCTCGGCGGACTGCGCACCCAGCGCATTCGCTGGCACACCGGGCTGCTCGACAATCTCCGGATGCACAAGGCGATGTTCGGCCGGCCACGCTTCGGGGCCGCTGGAATCTTCGCCATGCCGTACCTGGTGCTGTTCGAGGCGCTCGAACCGCTCGTCGAGGTCCTGGGCTTCGCGATCGTGATCACGCTGTTCATCCTGCATGTGGAGAACTGGACCTACTGGTGGCGTTTTTCTTCATCGCGTTGCTCACCGGCAAAGTGATGAGCGCGACGGCGTTGCTGGTCGAAGAAATCGGCTTTCGTCGCTACCGCGCCCTGGATCTTCTGCGCTTGACGGCGTGGGGGTTCGTCGAGGCGCTCTGGTTCCGTCCGCCCATGGCGTGGTGGCGCCTGAAGGCAACAGTGTTCGCCCTCATCGGCCGTCGGCCCGGGGGACGATCCCGCGCGGCGAGGGGCTAGTGGAGCACCCGGCGGACGTCGTGGTTCCCCTTACGCGCTAACGGGCGCGTAACCCGGAAGGGTTGACCAGCCGCCCCGCGGGTATACATTCTGGTCGAAGGTCGAGGCGGAGATGCCCGCGGCCACCAAGCTGTCCGTCCGTTTCCTGCGATGAGCTATCTCACTTATGTGGGGGGCTTGCGCGATCCCGGGTTGGCGGTCGACCTGGGGACCACGAACACACTGATGTACGTGCCCGGACGGGGAATCGTCCTCGCCGAGCCGAGTCTCGTGGCGATCAGGCGGGGAACCGGCGACGTGCGCGCGGTTGGGGTCGATGCCGCGCCCCTGGTCGAGCGCGAAGCCGGGTCGATCGTCGAGGTTCGACCGGTGCGGGACGGAGTCATCACCGAGTTCGAGCTCGCCGCCGAGATGCTCGCGCGCTTCCGCCGTAAGGCCTGCCGGCGCCGGCGAGCGCACCCCAGGATGGTCGTGGCCGTGCCCAGCGGAGCCACCGGTGTGGCCAGGCGGGCGGTGCAAGAGGCGTGCCGTTCGGCCGGCGCCGGCGAGGTGCACCTAATCGAAGAACCGATGGCGGCGGCGATCGGCGCGGGACTGCCGGTCGCTCAAGCGGTCGGGTCGCTGATCGTCGACATCGGCGGAGGCACCACCGAGGTCGCGTTGATCTCGCTGGGGGAGATCGTCGCGTCGCGGTCACTTCCGGTCGGCGGCGACGAGTTCGACGTGTCGATCGTCAAGCATCTGAGGCGGGAGCACGAGCTCGTCATCTCGCAACCCACTGCCGAGCGGGTCAAGCGCGCGATCGGATCGGCGCTCCCAAACGGCGAGGACGCCCGGATCGAGGTGAGCGGCCGGGATACCCACTCGATGACGCCCAAGACCCTGGTGGTCACGAGCGAGGAGATCCGGTGCGCGCTCGAACGGCACGTCACCAAGATCGTCGAGGCGGTCAAGGACACGCTCACATGCACGCCGCCCGAGCTGTCCTCCGACATCCTCGAGCGCGGCATCGTGCTGGCCGGGGGAGGGGCGTTGCTCAAGGGGCTGGAGGAGCGGCTGCGTCGCGAGACGCAGTTGCCGGCGCAGGCGGCCGAGCTGCCGCTCACCTGCGTCGCGGCCGGCTCTGGAACATGGCTGGAGGAATGGAACGATGGAAGACTTCAGGAAGTCACAGAGGCTTAGCAAGAGCACAGACGAGCCTGTCCGAATCGTTGGCGACGCCCCGGCGGTGATGCAGCCGGGCGCGCGGCGCGAGCCGGACGATACGGTGCGACCGCTTTCCCGCCGAATGATGAGCGCGGGCGAGCGGGAGAGGTTGCTCGAGGAGGCGCGGCAGATCGAGTTCCCCGTTGTCGTGCGTGGATACAGTCGCGTCGCGGTCGATCGCTACGTACAGAGAATGAACCGCCTGGTCGCTGAGCTCGAGATCTCCTCCTCACCCGAGTCTGCGGTGAGGCACGCGCTGGCCCAGGTAAGCGAGGAGGCCGGCGAGGTTCTGCGGCGCGCGCGTCAGACCGCCGAGGAGGTCGTCGCGCGCTGCCGCGCCGAGGCCGACGACGAGCTCCAGCAGGCCGAGCGCGAGGCGGGGGAGACGCTCGAGGCGGCACACCGGGAGGCAAAGGAGACCCGCGAGGCGGCCCAGCGCGATGCGCGCGAGCTCAGGGAGATGATCACGGACGAGGCCAAGGCCTTGCGCGAGTCCGCACAGCGCGAGTCCGCCGAACTGCGTGAGACGACGATGGGCGAACTGGCCGAGCTCAGGCGGGCAGGCGAGCGAGAGGCGCAGCAGCTGCGCGAGGCAGCGCAACGGGAGGCCGACGAGGTCCGCTCCAGTGCCCGCCGTGCCGCCGACGAGACGCTTGAACGCGCACAGCTCCGCAACCGGGAACTCGGCGGCGACGCCGAGGCGATGCGGCGCGAGTGCCGGCGCCTGGTCGAGACCGTGCGGCTGGCGGGTGAGCACCTCGTCGCGATCGGCGAGGGCAGGCGCTTTCCGCGCCTTGCCACGGAGCTTCTGCTCGTCGACGACCAGACACGCGAGCTGACCACGAGCACTTTCAACGACGTGACAGTGAAGTCGTCGACGCCGGCGAGCCGCTAGCTGGCTCTTGCCTTCTGCCGTGTGTCTACGTGTTGCGATCGGCACAGATGAAGTAGCTGCGGCTCGCGGCGGCAGCGCGGGCCGCGACCGCTTCTGAGACGCCCGGCGGCGGCCACCGGCCGAAGCGTCGCGCGACCGCGTCGAAGTCACTCACGTCAGCTCGCCAACCGTGCGCGGCGAGAAACCGTGCCGGGTCGTTGGTACCGAACTGCCACCGGATGCCGTGAGCAGCGGCGAACTCGAAGAACGGGGCGACGGCAGGGTTCTCCAGGAAGTCGCTGCTGACAACGTCGATCCCGAGACGGCTCCCGGGTGCTGCCAGGCCCGCGAGATGATCGAGCAGGCAAGCGTTCTCCTTCTCGGTCAGATACCACGAGAAGCCCTCGACGATGAATACAGCCGGTCGCGCGGTGTCAAACCCCGCCGCAGTCAATGCGCGTGGCCAGTCCTTCTCGGCGAGGTCAGCCGGAACGACGACGCGATGGCAGCGGGGCTCGGCGTGCTGCTCCATCAGGATCGCCCGCTTGCGCTCCAAAAGCTCCGGCAGGTCAAGCTCGAACACGGTCACCTCGGCGGGCAGCGGCAGGCGAAAGGCCCTTGAGTCCATCCCGGCCGCGATGAGCACGACCTGCCCGAGCCCATCCGCGATCGAGTCGATCACGAGGTCGTCCCAGAAGCGGGTGCGCGGCCCGATCGTCGGGTTCTCCTCCGGCATGCCCGGCAGGCGCCAGTGATCCATCAACCGGAATCCCTCCTCACCGGCGAGCGCCTCGGCGAGCGGGTCCTCGAACAGCCGGTCGGCACGCCGGCTCTCCACTGCCCGGCCGGCCGCGGTCAACCTGCCTGTGGCAGCCAACGCCTCATGCCCCATCGACCGATGATCTCACCACCTGCAGGGCTCGGCCCCGAGCGGTGGGGGAAAAGCCCGTATTAGGAGCCGCAGTTTTCCCGCATGACGCCGCAGCCGACGTGGAATAGCTTGTTTTTACTATGCGCTTGCCGGTTAGATCCGAGACTGAGGCAGTGCGGTTGGTGTTTGCGGGGTGCGCGGTGATCGCCGTCTCGGTCCTGGTGGGCTGGCTGGCGACTCCGCTGGTTGGTGTCGCCCTGCTCGTGGTGGCGCTCGTCGTTGGCGCGGTTGCTTACCTACGCGCGCCCAACCCGGAGCATCGGACCCCGTTCGCGGATGCCGAGAACGAGCCTCATCCGCACGGTGGTGCGCCCGGCAAGCGCCACGTCGTCGTCGTCGCCAATCAGGCGCTCGCGGGCGACGAGCTGCGGCACCGGCTCATTGAGATGGGCGCGCGCCTAGAGCTTGATGTGCTCGCTCCGGTGCTCACCTCACACCTCCACTACGCGGTGTCCGACATCGACGCTGAGCTCGCGGAGGCGCGCAACCGGCTTGACCGGTCGCTCGCGTGGGCCCAACAGAGCGGCTTCGTGGCGCGTGGAGAGGTGGGTGATCCCAATCCGACCACCGCGATCGAGGACGAGCTGCGGGACTTCGGGGCCGATGCGGTCGTAGTCGTGACCCACCCGCGCGAGCTCGAAACATGGCAGGAGCGGGGCGAGCTAGAACGTCTCCGGCGCGAGCTGCACGTCCCCGTCGAACACGTCACGGTCGGCGCCGGCACCGGCGAGGACTAGGCCAAGTCCTAGCGCACTATGATGAGTGCCGGGGCCCGTCGCAGCCGGGAGGTGGCGGGCAGGGACCGCATCCGATGTGAATGATGAGTACGGCTGCCATAGCAGCGAACCTAGCTCACCCTGAAGAGCGAGTTGGCGTGCCCGCGCCGGGCGTGCCGGTCCTGGAGGCGCGTGGGGTCACGCATTCGTATGGCTCCAAGCTCATCCTGGACGGGGTATCGCTGTCGGTCAATCCCGGGGAAGTCGTGGCGATCGTGGGCGAGAACGGCGCCGGCAAGAGCACGCTGATGCGGATCTGCGCCGGCCTGATCCGTCCGGATGTGGGTGCCGTCAACGTTCAAGGGCGTGTCGGCTACTGCCCGCAGGTCCCGGGTCTGTTCGACCTGCTGAACGCTGACGAGCATCTATTGCTGCTCGCGCCGGCTCTCGAGCTATCCGAGCGCAGCGTCCTCGAGCAGGGCCATGCGTTGCTGAGCGAGCTCGGCTTTCCGGTCGGCGATGCCTCGCCTACGCGATATCTGTCCGGGGGCGCGCGGCAGAAGCTCAACCTGGCCCTCGCCCTGCTGGGCGGCGTGCGGGTGCTCCTGTTGGATGAGCCGTACCAGGGCTTTGACCACGGTTCGTACGTGAGCTTCTGGGAGCACGTCTCGAGGTGGTCCGCGGCCGGGCTGGGCGTGGTCGTCGTCACGCACCTGCTCACCGATCTGACGTTTGTCGACCGGGTGGTCGAGCTAGCGATTCCGCGCGGCCCGGTCGCGGACTTCAAGGTGACGTAGCGATGAGTTTGAGGCGCGTAATCGTCCCGGCCACGATGACCGGTCGCGAGCTCCTGAGGCGCCACGTCGCGATGGGACTCCTGACCGGGCTCCCGCTTGCGTTCTACATCTGCTCGGTCAGCCAGGGGCCTCATCATGCCGCGGTCACCGGGGGCATCGCCATGGCGTTCTCGGTCGCCGGGGCGTCGATCTTCGCCGCGCTGACGGCTCGGCCGGTCGATCAGCGTCTCGTGCTCGCCGGATATCGCCCCTTCGAGTTGCTCCTCGGGCGGCTGCTGTTCCTCGAGCTGTTCGGCGTCGTCATATCGACCTTGTTCAGCGTGATCATGGTCCTTGGCACCGGACCGCAGCATCCCGTGGTGCTGGGCATCGGTGTGGAGCTCGTTGCGGCGATCAGCGTCCCGTTCGGGCTGGCCGTCGGTGCCCTGGCGCCGCACGAACTCGAAGGGGTGCTGATGTTGATCGGCGTGGTTGGAATCCAGCTGACCCTCGACTCCACGCAGACGATCGCCAAGCTCCTGCCGTTCTGGGGCGCGCAGCGGGTGATCAGCTACGCCGTCGATGTCACCGCTTGGACGAGCGTCGCGCCGCTCGCGGCGCTCGTGTACCCAAGCCTGCTGCTCGCCGTCGCAGCGTATATCGCGCACGCCCGCGCTCCTGCGGTGAGGTCGATCGGCGCCGCAACCTGACGAGCCCAGGGGTGTCCCTCCTCGGGGGGTTACGGAACCGGGGGCGGTCCACACGGATGGTTGGCGAGCGCCGGTGAGTCTCGGAGTTCGGTCGGTACGGACTCCGTAAGGAAGATGCGCGTCGCTTTGACGCGGGGGCTCACGCTGTCGTGGTCGCGGAGATCAAGCTTCGAGAAGATCGAGTTGACGTGCTTCTCGACAGCGCGCTTGGTTAGACACAGTGACCGCGCAATCGCGCCGTTGCTGTCCCCGAGAGCAAGCTTGGCTAAGACGTCGTGTTCTCGTGGGGTCAGCTCAGACAGTCGCGATCGTGCCTCCCGCACTCTGATCTGGACGAGCGCGTCGACGACGAGGGGATCGAGAACAGAGCCACCCGCGGCGACGGTTTCAATGGCTGCGATCAACTCGTCGAGGCTGCGAATGCGCTCCGTCAGCAGATAGCCACGTCGATGAGTTCCCTGATCCAACAGGGCAAGGACCGATGCGGGTTCGACACGCTCGGCGATCACTACGACGCCGGTCTCAGGGGCCGTCTGACGGAGGCGGCCTGCGAGCTGTATTCCTTCTCCGGCCCCGGACGGCGGCATGCGGGTCCCGGTCAACACCACGTCTGGCAGCCACACCGCGATGGCACGTTGGAGGTCGGTCCCGTTCGAGCACGCTGCCGACTGTTCCACGTCCGTCGTCCTGCCCAACATCTCGGTCAGGAACTCACGGACGAGATAAGACTCATGAGCCACGACCACGCGGATGGGCCGTCGGTCCGTGTCGCTCATCAGTTGCCGTCCGAGTCCGAGCGTTCTGGAAGGCCGCGCTCGGGACCGCCCGACGCTCGTTGTTTCAGCTCCGCGATCTGCCGTCGCAGGAGTGCGTTTTCTTCGCTCAGGGCACGATTCGCGCCGCGTAAAGCGTTTACGGCGCCGGCCATATGGGCGAGGGCGAGCTCGCGGGCTCGATCGTGCTTGGCGTCGTTCATGTTCCTATTGAACCGATCGACGGGCACCTAAGAGGGATAGTCGATACTATCCGTAGTGATGGTACATCAGGGCGCCGAGCGAGCCGAGGAGATCGGCTCAGTCGCGTACCGGGCCTTGTATGAGAACAGCCCGGACGGCGTCCTGTTCACGGTGCCCGACGGGAGGGTGCTCGCGGCGAACCCGGCGGCTTGTCACATCCTCGGCCGAACCGAGGCCGAGATCTGCTCGCTTGGTCGGCAGGGGCTCGCCGACGTCACGGATGAGCGCTGGCCGCAGGTCCTCGCCGAGCGTGCGCGCGCGGGCCATGTTCGCGGCGTCGCGAGAATGCTCCGCACCGACGGTACGTCAATAGAGGTCGAGATGAGCGCGAGGATCTTCCGCGACGCCGATGGTGAGGAGCGTACGTGCACGATCATCCGGGACGTCACCGAGCGCATGAGTATGGAACGCGAGCTCCGCGACAGCCGTGAGAGGCTCGCCGAGGCGGAGCGTGTCGGGCAGATGGGGAGCTGGGAGTGGGACCTCGCCGCCGATCGCGTCAGCTGGTCCGACGGGCTGCTCGATATCTATGGAATCACCCGGGACGAGTTCGATCCAGGCGTCGCGACCGGTATGGACGACCGTGTTTATCCCGAGGATCGCCGGCGGGTATCCGCGACGCTGCAACACGCGATCGCGGAGAGATCAGCCTTCACCATCGAGTACCGCGGCGTCCGCGCCGACGGCAGAGTCCGCACGCTTCGCAGCCGCGGCGAGGTCGTCGTAGACGACGCCGGTGCGCCGACTCGAGTGGTGGGGATCGCGCAGGACATCACCGACGCCAAGCTGGCTCAGCAGGCGCTCCAGAGCACGTCGTCTGAGCTCGAGCGGCGGGCGAACGAACTGCAAGAGCTCGCGCTGCGAACCGGGGCCGGTCACGAACCAGAACGGCATGCACCGCTCACATCCCGCCAGCTCGAGATCCTCGGCCTCGTGGCTGAGGGACTGACCAGCGCTGAGATTTCACGACGGCTGTTCGTGAGTGAGGCGACGGTCAAGTGGCACGTCAAGCAGATCCTGGCGAAGACCCGCTCGTCGAACCGCGCCGAGGCGGTCGCGCGCGTGCTCGGCGCGTCGCGGTAGCGCCCCGCTCGGCAACCGCTTGATGCGTGCACCGATCGCGACCCCGCCGCCCTCTGGCCGCCCTCCGCGGACGGAGGGCGGCCGGCTCATTGCCTATCGGCGAGCTTGTAGCGGCGAGGATGACGAGGTCTCGCTCCGGTGGCGCCCAGAGATCTCGTGGATGTAGCTGGCCACGACGGCCTCGGAGAGCAGGCGGGCGCTTGGCCGTTGGTCGGATCGCCGTGCGGCGCGTGACGAGCGCCGACCATCTCGGGCTTGCGTCGTGGTGTGCGTGCGGGAACGGTTGATGTGAGTCATGCGGCTTGTCTTTCCATGTTGAGGTTGAAGCTGGGGGCATCGTCCGGCTCGGACGCGAGTTGGAGGTCGGGCTGGGCACCGCGCGTGCGCAGCAGGACAAAGGCGAGGGCCATCCCGGCGGTGATCGTGGCGGCGCCGCACAGGAACGCGAGGTGATAGCCGCTGATCAGCGACGTGGTGAGGCCGTGGTGAGCGGCCAGCAGTCCCTTCGTCTGGTTGGACGCGACGGTGCTGAGGACCGCGAGTCCGAGCGCGCCGGCGATCTGCTGGGACACGTTGGTGATGCCGGAGCCAAGCCCCGAGTCGGCGGGCGGAACGTCCGCCATCGCGATCGTCAGCAGCGGCATGAACGCATTGCCGATGCCGAGGCCGATCGCGAAGCAGGCGAGGAAGACGGTCGGGAAGAAGGCCGTATCAGGGCCGACGGTGCTGAACAGGAAGAGCCCGATGGCCGCACTCGCCATACCCCCGGTGAGCACCGGAAACGGTCCCAACCGGTCGACCAGCCGCGCGGTGACGCCTCGTGAGAGAACGGCGACGGTGAGCGTCCAGGGCAGGAAGGCTGCGCCCGTCTGCAGGGCGCTGTAGTGGCGGACGTGCTCGAGATACAACGAGCCGAGGAAGAAGGTCGAGTACATCCCCGTGACGAGGAAGCTTCGGACCAAGCTGGCGTTGATCAGGCCCCGCAGGCGGAGGATCCGCAGGGGCATGATCGGGTTCTCGATTCGCGCCTCGAGGGCGAGGAACGCCGCCATCAGCACGAGGGCGACCCCGCCGAATCCGAGTACCTGCGCCGAGATCCAGCCGTGAGCAGTCGCCTGGACGATCGCGTAGATGGCACTCATCAGGGAGGCGGTGACGAGGATGGAGCCGATCCAGTCGACCCCGTGCTCGAATCCGAGACCGGGGTCAGCGTCGATGAACGTCTGCGCGAGGACCCAGGTGGCTACGCCGATCGGGAGGTTGACGAAGAAGACCCAGTGCCAGCTCAACGCCTGGGTGAGAACCCCGCCGGCGAGGAGCCCGAGCGACCCTCCCGCGACCGACACGAAGACGTACGCGCTCATGGCCCGAGTGCGCTCGCTGGGCTCGGAGAATTGACTGATGATGATCGCGAGGATGACGGAGGCCTGCGCGGCGGCGCCGATGCCCTGCAGGAAGCGGGCGGCGATCAGCCACCCCTGGCTGGGGGCGATGCCGCACAGCAGCGAGGCTGTGGTGAACGTCACGAGGCCGCCGAGGAACACGCGCTTACGCCCAGCGAGGTCGCCGAGCCGGCCGGCGAGCAGCAGCAGGCTGCCGAAGGTGACCAAGAACGCGTTGACGACCCAGGTGAGGTTCGACTGGCTGAAGTGGAGGTCGCGTTGGATCGAGGGCAGCGCGACGTTCACGATCGTGACGTCGAGCACGATCATCAGCTGCGCCAGGCACACGACCATGAGCGCCGTCCACCGACGGCGGTCCGATGACGGACTGAGATTTGTGGGCGGCGCCTGACGGCGGCGCCTGAGCTGAGAGGAAACGAGATTCATACGGATCCAAGCTGTGTGGGGGTTTGATTAGGCGCTAAAATGGAGGCAACCTCCGAAATATCTGGAGGGCTCCTCCACATAATATACGGAGGCACCCTCCGTTTGTCAACCGAACCGTCGTGAACGCAACCGAGACAACCGCAGAGACGCTGATCGCCCGCCCCAAGCGCGCGGACGCGCGGCGCAATTACGAGAAGGTGCTGGCCGCTGCCCGCGGGGCCTTCGCCGAGGGCGGCGAGTCGACGGCGCTCGAGGAGATCGCCCGCCGCGCGGGCGTAGGGATCGGCACGCTCTACCGCCACTTCCCCAACCGGCAGGCGCTGCTCGAGGCGCTCTACGTCAACGAGGTCGAGGAGGTCTGCCGCTCGGCCGTCGAGCTCGAAGGCGCCGATCCGTGGGAGGCGCTCAACGGCTGGTTCGAGCGTCTGATCGGCTATCTCGCCACCAAGCAAGCGCTGGCGAGCGAGTTGCTCAACTACGTCGAGCGGGACGCCCCACTCTTCCAGGTCTGTCGCACTTCACTGTATGCCGCGGGCGAGCCGTTGCTGGCCCGCGCCCAGGAGGCCGGCGTCGTTCGGCCGGACGTCGAGTTCCCGGAGGTCATGCAGATGCTCATGGGAATCGCCAAGATCCCGGCCAGCGATCCGGGCCAGGTCGAGCACATCCTGCGCATCGCACTCGACGGCCTTCGCTACCGCCCCGAGGCCTAGAGATCTCGGCTCCTCGACGCGGGGCGCCGGTAGGTCCCGCGGTCCGGGCTGACTAATCTGTCACGAGCACATCTTCATCATGCAGCCGGGGGCTTGGCAGAACTGGGGGCACGTGTTCGGTCCCGGTTACTGGAACGAGCAAGAACGTCTCGACGATGCCGTCGCGAAGCTGGGCGCCGTTCGGGACGCGGGCATCTGCACAATCGTTGACCCGACCGCGCCGGGTCTCGGTCGCTACATCCCTCGCATCCAGAAGCTGAACGCCGCCGTGGACCTGAACATCATCGTCGCCACGGGCGTCTATGCGTTCCTCGAGCTGCCGAACTTCCCGGCCTACCGGAGCGTCGAGGCGATCGCCGACCTGTTTGTCCGCGAGATCAGGGAGGGCATCTCGGCTACCTGCGCGCAATCGCCGGCAGCGGCGCTTGGCTCGGCTGCGATCGCTTCGGCATCGAGGACTTCAACCCGCTGCCCGATCGCATCAAGACGCTGCTCGCCCTACTGGCCGAGGGGTACGGCGCTCGCATCCACCTGTCGCACGATGCCGCCTGCTTCTACGACTTCATGATCGGCGACCCGGCCTTTGCCAACGAGAGGCCGGACTACCTGCTGATCACCGAGCAGGTCGTCCCCGCGCTGCTGAGAGAAGGCGGGACGCAGGCGCAAATCGAGGAGCTCATGATCGCCAACCCGCGACGGTTCTTCACGCGCGACTCCTCGGTCGACGACGCGCGCGTGCCCGACCGGGGCGCCGCCAAGACCGCGTAACCGTTACAGCGGCGGCACCTGGTTGTTGACCTGCGTGCCGTGGTACAGGCGGTTGTGGTCCTTGCAGGTGGCCGGGAAGAAGAACTCGACGCTGTCGCTGCGCACGCCGTTGTAGCTCGCGAACAGGGTCACGTGGCCGATCGTGCCGACCTGGCACCGAGGATCGGTGCTGCTCTGCACTCGCACGATGATCTTCATGATGTTGCCCGGGTAGCCCCACATCGACGCGTGGTGCGAGTGGTAAACCAGGTGATGATTGACCGTCATGATGATCAGGCGGTCGGGCTGGTTGGGGACGCGGAAGACCTGGCAGAGGATCCCCGAGACGGTGTCGGCCGCGAGGTTGATTTCCCCGTGCCCGCGGGCGTAGCTGCCCGCCGCCCCAGAGATCGGCTGGCCGGTGTTGAAGCCCCACGGCGGAATCCCGTAGACGATCGGGACCTGGGAGCAGTATTCAACCGAGTAGCCGCTGGCGGAGCCGGCCATGCTCGCGCCGGCGATCGCGAGCAGCGGCGTCAGCACGAGCACAGCTAGCACCACGCGGCGCGTGATGTTTCCCTTCCCCATACCGGAGAAGACCATACCTGCGCAGGGGTGGTCCGAAACGGTCGCTCCGTTCCTGCACAGCTTTAGCGCGGGTTAGAGGGAGGGTTTGTCGGACCTGCTGTCCGTCGTCCGGCTCGAAGGAGTAGTGAATGTGCACGTCGACCGTCGCCTTGAGCTGTCTGCGCTTGTGCCACCCGGCAATGGACAAATGCTATGCAATCCCCGGTACGCTTTGATTCTTGGCTATAACAGTCACCCAGCTGACGGCCTTTCTCGCCACCGTGCGCGGCGGCTCGGTCACGGCGGCGGCCGACGAGCTCGTGGTCACGCAGCCGTCGGTGTCGTCCGCGATCGCAGCCCTTGGTCGCGAGCTCGGGTGTGAGCTGTTCGAGCGGGCGGGGCGCGGAATCCGCCTGACGGAGGCGGGTAGCGCGTTCAAGCCATTTGCGGCGGACGTCATCGGGCTCCTGGAGGAGGGGCGGCAGGCGGCGCGGGAGGCAGCTGACCTCGCCGCGCGACGGCTGCGCATCGCCGCCGTCACCACCGCCGCCGAGTCATTTGTGCCGCCGCTGATGCATGAGTTCGCCGTGCGCCACCCCGACATCGAGCTGACTCTTGACGTCGGCAACCGCGAGTACGTGTTCGAGCGGGTCACGAGCCACCTCGCCGATGTCGCCATCTCGGGCAAGCCTCCCGCGGACGAGCACCTCGTCGCCGAATCGCTGCTCGAGAACCAAATCGCCTGCATCACTAGCTCGGATGATCCGGCGGCCGCGGCCGCGGCAGCGGCGGGGGCGGTCGCGGCGGAGAGCCTGACGGACCGGGTGTGGCTCCTGCGCGAGCCGGGCTCAGGCACTCGTGCCCTCGGCGAGCAGTTCCTGGAGGAACGGGGGCTTAGTCCCCGAACGCTCACGCTCGGCTCGAACGGCGCGATCAAGCAAGCGGCCCGAGCGGGCCTCGGCGTCTCGCTACTGTCTCGCGCCGCGGTCGAGCCAGATCTGGCGGCGGGATGGCTGGGGGAGATCATGCTGAGCGACGGCCCGGCGCCGAGGCCCTGGTTCGTGCTGCGTTCCGCGGTCGGTCCCGTGCGGGCACCGGCCGAGACGTTCACCGACTTTCTCCGGGCCGAGGCCCGGCAGCCGGGGTCGTTCGGCGCGGTCGCGGCCGGTAATTAGCGCCGCGAGTTAGTCGGTCGTCGCCGGGGCCAGAGTTCGGTCGGTTCGGGCGTCGACCGCGCCGACCGCCACCGCGGCGCGCGCCGTGACCAGCTGATAGAGGACCAGCAGCTGAACGATGGCCAGCGACTCGGAGCGGCAGAGCCGCGTCCCCACGGTGAATTCGCCCAAACGCTCGGTCCGCAGGTGACTGGCAAAATGCATGCCCTCCCAGATCGTCTCCTCGATCGCCTCGCTCTGCTCGGCGCGGATCGCACCCGGCACTGACAGGCACGTTTCCGCGGCACGGGCCACGAGGGCTGAGGCGCCGCCGTCAGGCGCCCCCGACCAACCTATGATCCCCTCGTAGCGGTCGGCGAGGGTGGACAGGTCGGGATGGAAGAGTCCGGGTCGCATCGTCACCTTGGCATCCAGATGCTCCTGGTCACCGCGCTCGCCGGGCATGAACGAGATCACGAGATCGGCGTGGCGCTGCTGGGGGCGAATGTACGTCTCGGCGTCACCCTCCCGGCGATCGAGCTCATCGAGCACCTGGTCAGTCGTATAGCCACGGCGGGTGCAATCACGTTGCACCTTCCACTTGCGGCGGATCTCGTCGGGCGGGTCGACGTACACCCGTACGTCATAAAGCTCGCGCATCGCGGGCGTGTGCAACGCGAGCAGTCCCTCGACGATCGCAAAGGTGGCAGGTGTGACGTACTCGGCCGGACCGAAGGTGCCGTCCTGGTGCCGGTAGACGGGCTTGAGGATGGACTGCCCAGCCCGGAGGTGCGCGAGGTCGTGCTCGAGCACATCGAGGTAGTTGCACTCCGGATTCAGCGGTGTCAACCTCCGCTGGGCACGCTGTCGGCGGTCGTAGCGGTGGTAGTGATCGGTCGCGACGTGCGTTACCTGCGCATCACCCAGGACGCGGACCAGCCCCCGGGTGAGTGTGGTCTTCCCGGCGGCGGAATCGCCGGCGATGCCGAGCAGAATCGGCCGGGGCATCAGGAGCCGACCCTATCGAGGCCGTCGACCACGGCGCCCCGGGCGAACGCCACTCCGTCGGGCGCGGCCATGACGATCGCGACGCCGGCGCTCACTGCCTCCAAAGTGGGGACGACGGTAAGGATTGATTCCTGCGCGCAGAAGGGGATGTCCTCGCTCAGCCCGGCGCCCTCGAGGGCGCGAGCGTCCGTGCTGGCCGAGAGCGGCTCGAGCGGGGCGCGAAAGGCGCGCGCCACGGCTTCGGCGACGAGCGCCGCGTCGGTGCGGGAGCCGGGCAGCCGGTGGGTGATCCGGCCCGCCACGTACGCATCCTCGAGCGCAACCGCACCGTTCGTGCCGGAGCACACCACCTGCACGCGCAGGTCGGCCGTCGACATGCGCTCGAGCACCGTTCGCACGACGGCATCCAGATTGAGCAGGCACGCCAGCACGACGGTGCCGGCATGGTTGGCCGCCGCAGCGATCGCGGGCGTCCCGTTCGTGGTGGCCAGCACGAGCTCGTCCCCGCAACGGCGCAGCGCTTCCAGTGGCGAGTTCCCCTGGTCGAAGCCAGGCGGTTTGACGCACTGCCGTTCACCCGCCAGGACCCGGCCGGGTTCCCTTAGCTCCGCGGCACGCTCGACGCTCTCCGTGCACAGCACCCGCCGGTAGCCGGTGGCCAGCGCTTGCGTCGCCGTGGTCGTCGCGCGCAGGACGTCGATCACGATCGCGACATCGGCTTCACCAACGTCGGTCGGGAGCAAGGCAACGTCGATCATTTTCCTGACCTATAGATGATCATTTATGTAGATACGACAAATCAGAATTTGATGTTTATGTATTGCCCGGCTTACCCTACCGCCATCGAGCGAAAGGTCAAATGAACTATGGCGATCACTAAGGCGCCGACATCGGGCGCCGCCGACAATTCAACCCCACAGAGCAAGAAGGACCGCTGGGCGTCCGGGGTTACCCCGTACGCCGAGATGGGCTACTTCGATGCGGACTACGTCCCGAAAGACAGCGACATCCTCGCCGCCTTTCGCATCACGCCGCAGCCCGGCGTGGACGCGGTGGAGGCGGCGGCGGCGGTCGCCGGCGAATCGTCGACGGCGACGTGGACGGTGGTCTGGACCGATCGCCTGACCGCCCATGAGCACTACCAGGCGAAGGCCTACGAGGTCGCGCCGGTGCCGGGCCGCGATGGCGAGTACATCGCGAAGATCGCCTACGACCTCGACCTGTTCGAGGAAGGATCGATCGCGAACATGACGAGCTCGATCATCGGCAACGTGTTCGGGTTCAAGGCGCTGAAGGCGCTGCGTCTCGAGGATCTTCGGATCCCGACGCAATACGTCAAGACGTTCCAGGGCCCCCCGCACGGCATCGTGATGGAGCGTGAGTATCTGGACAAGTTCGGGCGGCCGCTGCTCGGGGCCACCGTCAAACCCAAGCTCGGCCTGTCGGCCAAGAACTACGGACGTGTGGTCTTCGAGGCGCTGCGCGGTGGGCTCGACTTCACCAAGGACGACGAGAACATCAACTCCCAGCCGTTCATGCGCTGGCGCGATCGGTACCTGTACGCGATCGAAGGGGTGAACCGCGCCAGCGCCGCGAGCGGCGAGGTCAAGGGTCACTACATGAACGTGACGGCGGCGACGATGGAGGACATGTACGAGCGCGCCGAGTTCGCCAAGGAGATCGGCAGCGTCATCATCATGATGGACCTGACCGTCGGCTACACCGCGATGCAGTCGATGTCGAAGTGGGCCCGCCGCAACGGCATGATCCTTCACCTGCACCGGGCGGGCCACGGTACGTACACGCGGCAGAAGACCCATGGTGTGTCGTTCCGTGTGATCGCAAAGTGGTGTCGGCTTCTCGGCGTCGACCACCTCCACGCCGGCACGGTCGTGGGGAAGCTCGAGGGTGACCCGTCGATGATTGCGGGTTACTACGACACTCTCCGTCTGGATCACGTCCCGGAGAATCTGCAGAACGGCATCTTCTTCGACCAGGATTGGGCGTCGCTGCCGGCCGTGATGCCGGTGGCTTCCGGCGGCATCCATGCCGGCCAGATGCACCAGTTGCTGCGCTACCTCGGTGAGGACGTGGTGCTCCAGTTCGGAGGCGGGACGATCGGGCATCCGATGGGCATCGCCGCCGGCGCGACCGCGAACCGCGTCGCCGTCGAAGCGATGATCCAGGCTCGCAACGAAGGCCGCGACTACTTCCAGGAGGGACCCGACATCCTGGAGAAGGCCGCCAAGGGATGCCCCGAGCTGAACGCCGCGCTGCAGGTGTGGAAGGACGTCACCTTTGACTTCCAGTCCACCGACACCCCGGATTACGTCGTCACGCCCACGCTGGCCTGAACAGGAAGAGCGACCATGCGCATCACCCAGGGAACGTTCTCGTTCCTTCCCGACCTGACCGACGAGCAGATCGCCGCTCAGATCCGCTACGCCCTTGAGCACCGCTGGGCCATCTCGATCGAGTTCACCGACGACCCGCATCCGCGGAGCCCGTACTGGGAGATGTGGGGGCTGCCGATGTTCGACCTGCCGGTGGAGGATGTCGAGGTGGTCATGCGCGACCTGCGTGCGTGCCGCGAGGCCCACCCCCAGCACTACATCAAGGTGATTGCCTACGACGCCTCCTACGGCCGGCAGACGACTGCGCTCAGCTTCATCGTGAACCGTCCCGCGTACGAGCCCGGCTTCCGCCTCGAGCGCACCGATGCCCACGATCGCGTGATGCGTTACGGACTGCATCCATACGCGGCGGATCGGCCGGTGGGGAGTCGGTACCTGAACGGGTCGTCGCGATGAGTGTCCTCGATGTCACCGCCCCCGAGTCCCAGGACATCGCGGCCGTGATCCGCGAGGCGAACATCGAGGCGGTCCTCGATGAGCTCGACCGCGACCTAGTGGCACTCCGGCCGGTGAAGACGAGGATCAGGGAGATCTCGGCGTTGTTGGTGATCGACCAGCTGCGCCGGCACGCGGGGCTGGCTGCAGGTAGGCCCACGCTGCACATGAGCTTCACCGGCAACCCCGGGACCGGCAAGACGACGGTCGCGATGCGGATGGCTGACATCCTCCATCGCCTCGGCTACATCGAACGCAACCACGTCGTCGCGGTGACGAGGGACGACCTGGTCGGGCAGTACGTGGGGCACACCGCGCCCAAGACGAAGGAGGTGCTCAAGCGAGCCTACGGCGGGGTGTTGTTCATCGACGAGGCCTACTACCTGTACCGCCCGGAGAATGAGCGCGACTATGGGGTGGAGGCGATCGAGATACTGCTACAGGTGATGGAGAACGAGCGCGATCGGCTGGTCGTCATCCTCGCCGGCTACAAGGACCGCATGGACGAGTTCTTTCGGCTCAACCCCGGGATGTCCTCGCGGGTGGCCCACCACATCGACTTCCCGGATTACACCGCGGATGAGCTGCTGCGGATCGGACAGCTGATGCTCTCGGTGGAGAACTACGCACTCTCGCCGGACGCCGAGCAAGCGTTCCGCAGTTACATCGTGCGGCGGATGAGCCGTCCACGCTTCGCGCACGCCCGCAGCGTCCGCAACGGGATCGAGCGCGCGCGGCTCCGTCACGCCAACCGGGTCTACGAAGCGGTGCGTTCGGGGACGGAGCCGACGGTCGAGATGCTGCGGCAGATCGAGGCGCAGGACATCCTGAAGAGCAGCGTCTTCGACGACGACGGGCAAACCGAACCAGAACGGCAAGCGGCGTGACGGCGCCGATGTCAGGCCAACGGCGGACCGCGCGGCCCGTCATCCTCGGCGTCGTCGGCGACTCAGCTGCCGGCAAGACGACAATCACGCGCGGGCTCGTGCGTGTGCTCGGTGAGGAGCACGTCGCCCACATCTGCACCGACGACTACCACCGCTACGACCGCAAGCAACGGGCGGAGCTCGGAATCACTCCGCTTCACCCCGACTGCAACTACCTCGACATCATCGCCCAGCACCTCGGGCACCTCCGGCGCGGGGAGGCGATCCTGAAGCCCGTGTACCGGCACAAGGACGGCACATTCGGACCGCCGGTGTACATCCAGCCCGAGCGGTTCACGGTGATCGAGGGGCTGCTCGGCTACCACCTGCCCGAGATGCGCGACGTCTATGACGTGCGCGTGTTCCTCAATCCTCCCGAGGAGCTGCGCCGGCGCTGGAAGGTGCAGCGCGACTGCTCGCGGCGCGGATACACGACCGACCAGGTGCTGGCCGAGCTCGACCGGCGCGAGGCCGACTCGGAGGTGTTCATCCGCCCACAGCGCCGCTACGCGGACATGCTCGTGTCGTTCCGGCCCAGCGACGGAGAGCCCATCGAAGATCAGACCCACCTCGAGGCGGAGTTGACCCTGTGCGACGGGCTGCCGCACCCGGATCTCTCGCCGTTCACCAACGGCAAGTCGGACGGGTTGACGCTCGTCGAGCGGGGCGGCGAGCGCGTGCTACGGATCCCGGGTCGGATGGATCCCGACCACGCCGCCGCGATCGAGGAGACGATCTGGGCCCGGATGCACTTCGCCACGCATCTGCGGGCGCGCCGCCTGGGAGAGTTCACGATCGGGACGGAGCTGCATCGGTCGGAGTCGCTGGCGCTCGTGCAACTGCTGATCCTCTACCACCTGGTCACGGCCAAGGCGGCGATCGCGGTCGGTGGCCACGGCACGCGCACGCCGACCCCCACGGCGGTCCCGGCGTGAGCGTGGCGCTCGATGCGCGGCCGGCGCCGGTCCTCGATGCTGGGCTCGACCGGTTGTGCGTTGACACGATTCGCGTGCTCAGCATGGATGCGGTGGAGCAGGCGCGCTCCGGTCATCCTGGCCTGCCGATGGCGATGGCCCCGGTGGCGTACGTCCTCTACACGCGGTTCCTCCGGTTTGACCCCACGGACCCGGCCTGGTCCGACAGGGACCGCTTCGTCCTGTCGGCCGGCCACGGCTCGATGCTGCTTTACAGCGTCCTGCATCTGGCGGGCTACGACCTGCCCCTGAGCGAGATCGAGCGGTTCCGGCAATGGGGCTCGCGTACCCCGGGACATCCCGAGCGCGGCCTGACCCCCGGGGTCGAGACGACGACGGGGCCACTGGGCCAAGGGTTCGCAAACGGCGTCGGGATGGCACTCGCCGAGCGCTGCCTGCGCGAGCGCTACGGGCGAGAGTTGATGGATCACCGCGTGTTCGCGCTGTGCTCCGACGGCGACCTGATGGAAGGGGTCTCCGCCGAGGCCGCGTCGCTCGCCGGCCATCTCGGTCTCGGCCGACTCGTGTACCTGTACGACGACAACGGGATCACGATCGACGGCGACACCTCGCTCAGCTTCGCCCGCGAGGACGTCGAGGCGCGCTTCCGGGCCTACGGATGGCACACTCGCGCCGTCGAGGACGCCAACGACGTGGCCGCGCTATCAGCGGCGATAGAGGAGGCGGTTCTCGAGGAGAGCCGCCCGTCGCTGATCCGCGTGCGGTCGGTGATCGCGTACCCGGCTCCGCACAAGCAAGGCACCTCGGCGGCGCACGGCGCGCCGCTCGGAGAGGACGAGGTTCGGGCCACCAAGGAGGTCCTCGGCTGGGATCCGGCGGATCGGTTCGTCGTGCCCGATCCGGTTCGCGCCGTATTCGCGGCGGCGGGTCAGCGCGGCGAGGCCGCCCATCGCCGGTGGCGTGAGCGCTTTGCGCGCTGGTCGCGGAGCAATCCATCGCTCGCCGCGGAGTGGACGCGCGCGTGGGCCGGAGACCCCGAGCCGGGCCTCGCGACCGCGATCCCGGTGTTCGATCCGGCCGAGCGAGCGACGCTGGCCACGCGCGCCGCCGGCGCCAAGGTCATGGCCGCGGTGGCGTCGTACGCGCCCACGATGGTCGGCGGAGCGGCCGACCTCGTCGAGTCGACCAAGACCGCGCTCCCAGGCCGCGGATCGTTCAGGGCAACGGCGCCGGGCGGGAACATCCACTGGGGGATTCGCGAGCACGCGATGGGCGCCGCGGTCAACGGCCTGGCCCTGCACGGCGGGATCGTCAAGCCTTTCGGCTCGACCTTCCTCGTGTTCTCCGACTACATGCGCCCCGCAATCCGCCTGTCGGCGCTGATGGGGCTGCCGGTCGTGTGGGTGTTCACGCACGACTCGGTGGCGGTCGGTGAGGACGGGCCAACGCATCAGCCGATCGAGCATTACGCGGCGCTCCGCGCTATCCCGGGGCTCACCGTGATCCGGCCGGCCGACGCCAACGAGACCGCCGACGCATGGCAGGTGGCGATCGAGCGAGTTCGGGGCCCCGTGTGCCTGCTGCTCACGCGCCAGGACGTACCGGTGCTCGAACCCGCGCACGTCACCGACGGCGTGATGCACGGGGGCTATGTGCTCAGAGATGCCCGAGACGGACTCGATGTCGTGCTCGTCGCATCGGGCTCTGAGGTCAGCGTTGCACTTGAGGCGCAGGATCGGCTCGCCGGCGACGGCGTCGGCGCGCGCGTCGTGTCGATGCCGTCATGGGAGCTGTTCGACGGGCAGGACGAGCGTTACCGACGTGCCGTGTTGCCGCGGGGGGTTCCGGCCGTATCGGTCGAAGCCGGCGTGGCCCAGGGGTGGTCCCGCTACGTCGACGCGAGCGTGTCGATCGAGCGCTTCGGGGCGTCGGCACCAGGGGGGGAGGTGCTGGCGCACCTGGGCATCACGCCGGCGGCGGTGGCGGAAGCCGCGCGGCGACTCATCGGCTCGAGCTAACCCTTCGCGGGCGCCGCGGCCACGACGCGCAGGGCACCAGCGTGTAATTGGCGCATCGGGACGCGGACGACGTCGAGGGAGTAGCAGTCCTCGAGCTCAACCACCTGACCCATATCGCTATCGGAGATGCCGACGACGCGGTACAGGAAGACCTCGTTGGTCAGGTACAGGCCGGCGCCGTCGAGCTCGACGGAGCCGACGTACGTATCCAGGGCAGCGTGCACGGCACGGCCGCGATCACCGCTAGTCACCGGCCACATATCCCCACTCCCAGCGAACGAGCACACGCCCACTTTGCTGTGGCCAGCCGTTGCGGGGAACCGGGGTTTGCCGCGGAGCTTGCGGACGGACTACGTAATGCTCAGCCCAGCTTTACGACGGCGTACACAACTCGCTCGGCGACGTCGATCACCATGTCCCCGATTCGGGCGCAGCGGCGGTAGAGCTCACGGCGGGAGATCCGCTCGCTCCGGTTCTCCACCTCAAGAAGCGCAGCCATACCCTTGTAGTAGGTGCGCTCGAGCTCCCGCTCCGCCCGTATCGCAGCGTCTGCGGCCTCGGTCGCGGCGTTCGCATCGTGGTCGAGGTGAGCCAGAGCCCGATCGATGTGCTGCACCGCCTCCCCAAGTAGCCGCGCCATCTCGTGGGTGACCACGTCCGGAGCGCAGTCCATGGCCTCCGATTCGGATATCAGATCCCGGGCGTAGTCGAGGATCCAGTCGACCCCCCGGGAGAGCGCAAACACGTCCTCGGGCTCAAGCGGCGTCACCAACGCCGCTCGCAGCGCGCCTAGCAGCGCCCGCTTCGCGGCGTCCCCTCGGTGCTCCGCGTCCCGCACCACCTCCGCCTCCGACGCATCGCCGCCGGCCCACATGGCAAATGCATCGAGGCCCTCGATGGTCACCGCGACCTGCGCCCGGAGAAGTCCGAGAACGTCCGGGGTCTCGGGCAAGAACCATCGGCGAGCCCTCATATCAACCTCCAGCCCGCAAAGATGGCAGCGGCTAGCACCCCGGTCACCGGCAGCGTTATCGCCCACCCGGCAAGCAAGTAGCCGACGACCTCCCAGTGGACGTGATGCCAACGGGAGCGGCCACCACCCACTCCGACGATCGATGAGGCGACCACCTGGGACGTCGACAGTGGCGCGCCGACGACAGAGCCTGCGAAGAGGACGCCGGCAGACGCCGCGGTCGACGCGAGCCCCTCCATCGAATGGATGCGGTAGATGCGGTGGCCCACGGTACGAATGATGGGCCAGCCTCCGAGGGCTGTGCCCGCAGTCAGCGCCGTAGCGGACGCGAGGATGACCCACCGGGGTGACGCCGCCAGTGAGCTGATCCGTCCGTTGGCCAGCAGCAGTGCCGCGATCACGCCAACAGCCTTCTGGGCGTCGTTGGCGCCGTGGCTGAATGCGAGTGCTGCAGCGCTCGCCCACTGTCCGGCACGAACTGCAGCGCTCCACCGCCGAGTCGCGCGGTGTGCCAACCCTCTCAACCCCTTGATCACCAGGAGCGCCGCAAGCGCGCCGACCGGCGGCGCGATCGCCAGCCAAATCAGAGTGCCGAGGACGCCCACGGGATGACCTCTCTGCAACCCGCCCCAGTTGACGGCGTCGACACCTCCTTCGGCTATCGCCGCGCCGACGAGCCCGCCAACGAGGGCCTGCGCGGAGCTCGACGGCAGCCCGCGTCTCCAAGTCGCTACGTTCCAAGCGACGGCCGCGGCCAGTCCGGCACCGATCACCTGATTGGCCGCAGACGGCGAAACGGTCACGATCCCTCCGATCGTGTCGGCGACCGCGGCACCGAGGAGCAGCGGACCGAGCAGATTGAAGACCGACGCCAACACGATCGCCTGGAGCGGCGTCGCTCCGCGCGTCGCCACCAGCGCGGCCATCGAATTGGCTGCATCATGCAATCCGTTGGTCACCGCGAAAGCGAGCGCGAGGGCGATCGCGATGACGAACCCGGCATCCATGGGGCGACTCTAGGGACGAACCCCTGAGAAGCACATCGGCCCGACATCGAGAGCAAGTTGCGCCTTTTTGCGGACCTCGACCAGGGTGTCGCGCGGATGCCGGGCCACACAGGAGCTGGAAGCATCGAGCCTCACACCACAGGCTGAGCGCATCGGTGCGTCAGCAGAGGTCTCTGAGCGGATGCGATACGGAGCAGCTTCGATCGAGCGTCGTCCACGTGTGACTCTGCACTCCCACGCGGAGCTCAGCGTCCTGGCGGCCGATGCTCACGGGCAAGTACCCGAGGAGCGATTCTCTCCCGACGTCGATGAGCTGCGCGACGCTCTCGGAGTCGGTCAGGAGCAGCACCTCGAATGCTGGCTGCTCGTCGATCGCTCGGGGTCGGTCCTGTTTGACCGCGACGAGGCCCAGCAGTCGACCCTGGCGTGGCATTTCGCGAGTTACGACTCGGAGCGTGACCGGGTCGGGATCCTCGGCTTCAGCGGCTACGGCGACTACGTCAATCTGTTTGAGTTCAAGACCCCGCTCAATAGGGCTGATCGGGCGCTGATGGTGCTCTCCGAAAGCGGCGGCGGCGGCACCCCGACAGCTGAGGCGGTCGCGCATGCGACCACGGTGCTGCGCTCATCCACGGCGGACGTCAAACTGGTGATCGTCGTTACCGACGCACCGGCAAACGACACCGCGGAGTGCGCTGAGGCTGTACGCGCGGCAGAGAGCGAAGGTGTGCGGGTGGTCGGGGTACTGAAGCCAGAGAGCCGCCACGAGCGCCCGGGCGCAAATCACGATGCATTCATGGGAGAGCAGTTCGGAAGCGATTGGTTCCGGGTCGATTCCTACATACAAACCCCGAGTGCGCTGCTGGACCATCTGGCGAGCAGGCCCGAACCCGTCCCGCGTCGGACGCCTCGACGCCATCCCGCGTTAGAGCCGGAGCTTCCAGTCGTGCAGGAGCGTCTGATCGCGACCGCCGCGGAAGCGCTCCTGACGCTGGGTGATGAGGCCGCCTATGAGTTCTCGGAGCGCGAACTCGACGCGTCGGACCCGCAACTTCGCACCCTGGCGCACTATCTGCGCTTGCGCTGGGAGGAACTACACGTGCACGGCGACGACTTGTTCTCCGCGGCGATCAGAGCGGCCGGGGTTCGCTGAGCCCCTCGCCGCTCGCTTTCGGCGTCGGGCTTGGCTCGGGGCTGTGACGCTCTCGACGCGTTCGGCGCGGATGTCGGTCGGACAGGCGTTCGGCGTCGCGTAGGCGGCGTCCCGGCGCGGTGGCGTGAGCCAGCGGTGGACCATCCACAACGGGACCCGTAGGGGGCGTCTGGGGCGGCGGCTTCGGCTCTCCGTCGGCTCCGGGCGAGCCGCCACCGGACTCGTCGCTCGCGTCCATTGGGCGTGAGCGCAGCGCGTACCACAACAGTCCCGTGAGCGCCACGAGATGGGGAATGATCAGGAGTAGGTAAATCATCGTTCGCGCATCATCGTTCGTGCACCGCGAACCCTACTTGCGTAGCCGGCCCACGGGGGGTTCCGCCCGTTGGTCAGCTGTCAGGGCAGACGCCGAGGTCGTGTGCCACCCGGGTCGGAACGCCCTCGATCGGGCAACGTAAGCTGCTGCCCACCGCGACGAACCGCCAGGCCCGGCTGGTTCGATGCTCGATGATCACGCCGTTGGCCGCCACCCGCAGGCACGTGGGCGAGAGCTTCGTCGGCCACGTCAGCGCCGCGTAGCTCTGGTTCACGGTGGAGATGGTCACGACCTGGCAGGATGCCTGAGCTTTGTTCAGCTGGTGCTGCTTCACGACGGCCGCGAGGATCGCGGTTCGCTCGGCTCTGTTTGCGCGGCGGTGGGCGAGTGCCACGGCAGGGATCACCGCGCCGATGACGAGCAGCACGGCCAAGACGCGAGTCAGCCTCACCGGCGGAAACCTACACCCGCCGGCGGCGGGCGGCGAGCCGGCCAAGACGCCGCCGTCAGGCGCCGCCGAAAATTCGGCTAGAGCCGTGCCACGTTCACTCGTAGTCGGTGAACGGATCGGTCTCGAACCGAGTGCCCTTCTCGCGATCCTCAAAGACGTGGACGATGCGAACCGCCGGAGGGACCTCCTCGACGCGACTCTCGACGAGCTCGAGGTTGGGATCGTCCCCGACGCCGAGATCGTTCAGGCGCTGCGCCTCGGCGCGACAAACGTCACCGGGCGTGGGGTTGCTCTCGGGGTAGGCGTCCGTGTGGTGGCGGACGAGGGTTTCCCAGTGCTGGTCACCCGCGCGCTCGATCGACTCTCGAATGTCCTGCCGGGTGAAAGGCATGTTCACTCAAGGCTACCCCCGCGTCCTCGGCGGGCGTTTGCCATGATGGGCCGGTGCGAGTCGGCCTGCTGCATCCCGGCGAGATGGGAGCGGCGATCGGAGCTGTGCTGGTCGAGGAGGGCCACGAGGTCCTCTGGCGGCCACAGGGAAGGAGCCAGGCGACCGCGCGGCGGGCGGCGGCAGCAGGGCTGACGAGCGTCGAGGACTTCGACGACGCCGCGGTGATCCTGTCCGTGTGTCCCCCGCATGCGGCGCTCGAAGTGGCGCGCTCGTTGCGTGGCGCGCCCGCGCTCGTGATCGACGCCAACGCGGTCTCGCCGGCGACGGCAGCCCGGATCGGGGAGCTTCTCGGCGATCACTGGGTCGACGGCGGCATCGTCGGTCCTCCGCCGCGCCGGGAGGGGACGACCCGTCTGTACGTGTCCGGGCCGCACGCCATCGAGGCGTCCCGTTTGTTCGAGGGGACGCGTCTGGAGCCGGTCGTCCTCAACGCTTCCGCGGTGGCGGCATCGGCGCTGAAGATGGCGTACGCAGCCTGGACCAAGGGCTCCGCGGCGCTGTTGCTGGCCGCGCTCGACAGCGCACGGGCGACCGGGGTAGAGGAGCCGCTGCGAGCGGAGTGGGCGCGCTCGCAACCCGGACTCGACGCTCGCTGGCAAGCCGCCGCGGACTCCGCGACCGCCAAGGGGTGGCGGTGGGTCGGGGAGATGAACGAGATCGCGTCGACGTTCGCCGGCGCGGGACTCCCGTCCGGCTTTCACGAGGCGGCGGCGGAGATGTTCGAGCGCGCGGCACGGACATGAAGCGTTCGATTCTGGCCGGTCTGGCGACCGTCGCCGCCCTGACGACACCGATCGTCGTCGCAGCGACACCGGCGACAGCGCCTTCGTCTGCCCGTCCGGCGGTCACGCGGAGTACCAGCTTGAGCATTCCTGCCGGTGCAAATCAGCTCATCGTCGTGTCGAGCCCGACGGACGATCCCCCGGGGTACGTCGCCACGCTGCGCACCTACCAGCGTGCCAACAGTGCGTCGCCCTGGCGCCCCGTATTCGGTCCCTGGCAGGCCGAGACCGGTTCCGGTCACCTGTTGCCCGCCGGCGCCCGCCGGGAGGGCGACCATGCCACGCCGATCGGCGTATTCGGCATCGGCGCGACGATGTACGGATACGAGCCCAACCCGGGCGGACTGCACTATGCCTATCACCGTCTGGTCTGTGGTGACTGGTGGGACGAAGACCCCTACTCGCCGCAGTACAACCGGTTTGTCCACGTGTCGTGCGGAGTCACGCCGGCGTTCGCGTCGTGGTCGGAGCCCTTGTGGACCGAGACCGTGGCGTACCCGTACTTCGGCGTCGTCCAGTTCAACACGAACCCGATACGCGGCGGCAGGAACGCGCTCGGCTCGGGGATCTTCCTGCACAGTTGGGTCGGCGGCGCGACCGAAGGGTGCGTGGCGTTGCCCGAAGGCCAGCTCCTCGACGTCCTTCGCTGGCTCAGGCCGTCGGCCCACCCCGTGATCGAGATCGGCACCGATGCACAGGTGAATCCGAGACCGAGGACTCCGTCCGTGGCAAGAGCAGCATCCACATCTCCGACCCGCTACGTCGACGTGTCGGTGGCGACAGTGTGGGCGAGCCCGTCCGCCCCGCGCGCGATCGACCGACCGGCGCTGGGAAATCCGGTGAACATGTCCGCTTGGAGCCGCGTCCTGTCCACCGCCGCGCGGCTCGGCTTGGATGGGCGGATCGAGACCCAGGCCCTGTTCGGCGAACCGGTGCGGATCCTCGAGCAGCGCGGCGCGTGGACCGAAGTCGCGGTCGTCGATCAGCCGACGCCGAAGAACCCGCTCGGCTATCCGGGGTGGGTTCCGACCAGGCAGCTGATCTCGAACCCGAGTTTCGGCGGACCACTCTCCGGGCGGATCGCGGAGGTCACGACACCGACGGCGCCGCTGCGCGTCCCGGACCGCTCGCTCGAGCTGAGCTTTGGAACGCGGCTGCCGGTGCTCAGCGTCCCTGGCGCCGAGGTGCAGGTCGCGACGCCGGCCGGTCAGATTGGGCTCCTGCCCCGTTCCGACGTTCACGTCTACCACTCGACCGTCTCGATCCCGGCTCCCACCGGCCAGGAGCTTGTCGCCACCGCGAGGTTGTTTCTCGGAGTGCGCTACCTCTGGGGCGGGACGTCGGCGTTCGGCTTCGACTGCTCTGGGTTGGTGAACCTGGTTTATCGCGTCCACGGCATCGTGATTCCGCGCGACGCCGACGCGCAGGCGCTCGCGGGCCGTCCCGTGGCGAGAAGCGCTCTCGAGCCCGGAGACCTCGCCTTCTTCGCGACCGATCCGCCGTCGCGCGCGGTTTCGCACGTCGCCATGTACATCGGTGGCGGACAGGTCATCGAGGCACCTGACTCAGCCAGCTCCGTGCACGTGATCCCGCTCGCCGCTTTCGGCGATGAGTACGTGACAGCGCGCCGTTACCTAGCGGGTTGATCCATTTCCCGGGCCTTGGCCGCGCGAGCTGTTCCCGGTCACGGGTGCCCACCCCGCGCGGCCGTGATCAGCGCGTCGATCACACGCGCCGTGGCGGCGTCGAGCGGCCCGGAGCGGCGCGCCACAACGATGCGTCGGGTTTCCTGGGGCTCGCCCCGCACCGCGACGACCTCGATGCCCGCCGGCAGCACGTCGAGCATGACCGGTGCAACCGTCGTTATCGCAAGTCCGGCCGCGACGATCTGGAGCTTGGCGAGCCAGTCACGCACGAGGTAGCGGATGTCAGGGCGCTCGGACAGGCCGGGCCACACGCCGAGCAGCGTGTCACCCGTGTCGGATCGGCTCGCGACCCACACCTGCCCCACGAGCTCAGCCGCCGCGACCGACCCCGAGCGGGCGAGCGGGTGGCCTGCAGGAACGCCGATGGCCAGCTCTCGCTCGGACAGCGTGGTCAGCTCGAACGCGGGCGACTCGGCATCCGGCGGGCGGAAGGGCGGCGTGCGCGCGATGACGGCAAGGTCGAGGGTGCCCGCGCGCAGGCCGCGCGCTAGTGCCGGCGTCGTCGCCTCGCGCAGGGTGACCTTCAGCTGCGGGGGCAGCACTGCAAGCGCCTTGGGCACAAGCCCCGCCGCCGCGGTAGCGAACGCGCCGAGACGCACCGGTCGGGTGGCGGTGATTTCGTCGGTCAGCTCGCGTCGCGCCGAATCGAGTTCGTCGAGGACCCGTGTCGCGCTGGCCAACAGGCGGGCTCCGGCTCGTTTTACAGCATGCCCAGTCGGACCTAGTTTGGAGCCATGACCAATTCAAGAACAGCTCTCATCACAGGCGCCAACCAGGGACTCGGCCGCGCGCTGGCCGAAGGGCTGGCCGCCGGCATGACCCCGCACTTCTGCTGACCGGCCGTGAGCCGAGCCGCGTGGAGGCCGCCGCGGATGCAGTCGCGAACGATCCCGCGAGCATTGCTCGGGTCGAGGGCCGAGTGCTCGACGTCCGCGACGCTAACGCGATCGTGGCGCTGGCCGCCGACCTCGGTGGGGTCGACATCGTGTTCTCGAACGCGACCGCACGCATGAGCCCCCGGGCGGATCCCGTCGACGAGGTCGACGCGGTCGCGGACACCAGCAACCTCGCGACGACCGCGATCCTCCGCGGTTTTGCTCCGCGCCTGCGCCCCGGCGGCCGATTGATCGTCGTCGCCAGTGCGCTGGGCACGCTCGACAAGCTCGACGGCCGAGTCGCCGGTCGGTTCGCGCAAGCCGCCGAGGAGGACCTCGACGCCGTCGACGCCCTCATAGCGGAGTGGCGCCGAGCCGTTCACGACGGCAGCGCCGAGGCGGAAGGCTTCGGAGCGTGGCTAAACATCCCGTCGAGGGTCGCCCAGGTGGCCGCCGTCCGTGCGCTTGCCCGCGAGCGCCGCGACGCTGACCTCGCCGAGCACAAGCTGCTGATGGCGCTCTGCCCCGGCTTGATCGACACCGATGCCTCCCGGCCGTGGTTCGACGACATGAGCTCGGCGCAGACGCCGGCGGAGGCAGCGCGCTGGCCCGTCGGGCTCGCTCTCAGCCCGACCTTCGACCCCGCCTTCTACGGTGAGCTCGTCCAGTTCGGCAAGGTGCTGCCGTGGGAGACCGGCGTTCCGGTGCCGCACAGCGTCGCCGCCTGACGCCCCGGCGGGTCTTTCGGTACACGCGGACGAGGCTCGGGCCGCGGCCGTCCGGCCGAAGGCTCCGAGCCACGTCCTCGCGGAGATCGTGGCCGAGGCCGGGCCGCTCGGACGGGACGACGAAGCCTCCCTGCCAGGTGAACGGTGGGTCCGTGAGCTCGTTCCGGGGTGCGGGGGTGCTACAGCGATCGGAAACGTCTCGACCCCGGTCACTCTCACGCGTTCTCGGCCTCCGCGGGCGCTGTGGTCCGCGGCGACGCTACCGGATTCAGGCCGGCACGACCGTCTCCACCAAGCCGGTGACCACGTCGTAGACGTGCCCGGAGACGGTGACGCGCGGGGAGATCGCCGGCGCAGAGCGCAGGCGCTCCACGTCGTGCGCGACGGTCGCGGCCGGGTCGAGGACCGCGTGCTCGCGCAGAATCGATTCCTCGGCGCCGATCCTGTCGGCATAGCGGCGCCGGAAGCTGTCGTCGGCGAGCGCGCCCGTTCCACATTGGGTGTGGTGGATCACCACGACCTCGAACAGCGGGCCGTCCGGCATCGCGGTCTCGGCGATCTGGCCGATGTAGGCGACGTCGTTGATCACCTCGGGAGTGACCCGCCCGCCGACGTTGCGGACGACGACCGCGTCGCTGAGGCGCAGGCCGAGGAAGTACGCGGGGTCGACGCGGGGGTCGCAGCAGGTGACCACGAACAGGCCCAGGGTGGGAAAGACGACGGCGCCCGCGTGTCCGCCGGCGGCGGCGAAGGCGCGATTGCGCTCAAGCGCAACCGCGACATTGCCTGCGACGGCTTGGTCCGGCCTGGTCAGCTCAAACCCGCTCGCCCGGCCGACCCCGGACGTCTCGGCTTCATCAAGGACTCTGTCTTGCTGGTCGCTCATGGGTGTCTCCTTCGACTGGTGAGGAAAGATTTCTAAAGCATCACAACAAGAAAATCAAGTCAAGATCGGGCCGGAGAAGACGCCGCTCGCCGGCTGCCACCGCAACACTGGCGCGTTGACCTTCGGCGACTCGCGCTCACCGCCCGCTAACGAACGGGACCTATTCGAAGACCCGGCGGGTGAATGCCTCGGTGAGCCGGCGGCAGTCGTCGCCGAGGGCTCGCGGCTCGGTCACCGGCGGGAAGGCCGCGCGGACCTCGTCGACGAGCGGGTGCAGCTTGATGGGCGGCTCGCGCCCGGCGACGTGCAGGGCCTGCGACGCGATCGCCGCGAGCACGGCGAGGGCCGCATCGAGGCAATGGCCGACTTCGGCCGCCTTGCGCCAGGCGAGAAACCCCATCGCCGGGACGTCGTTCTGCCCGAAGCCGCCGAGCGAGAGCAGGGTGGGGGAGGCGGACGCGCGCGCCTCTTCCGCCCAGCCGTTCTGGACCATGTGCAACGGCTTGACCGACCACTCGTCGTCGGCGACGAGCGGCGCGGTGACCGGGTTCTGAAAGAGGTGATCGGTCAGACGCTCGCACAGCTGACAGAGATCCGCGTGAGCGAAGGCGAGCGCGTCGATGGCCTGGGTGGCGTGGGCGTTGTGGTAGCCGCCGTTCGAATACACGGCGCCAAAGGGACGGCTGTCGGTGGGCGGCAGGTAGGCCGGGTTGTCGGTCACCGCTCGCAGCGACACCGTCGCGGCGAGCTCGGCCGCCGCCTGCGCGCGGCGCAGCGCGCCCAGCACGCGCGGCAGGATCCGCAGCGACACGGACGCCTGATGTCGCTGACGCACGCGGTCGCTTCCGTGAAGGAGCGCGCGCAGCGAGGCGAGGGCAGCCGCCTCGTGCTCATCTCCCCACAGCTCGGCGAGCTCGTGCGCGAAATGCTCATCGGGCGCGCCGCAGACCTCGGCGACGAGCGCGAGCACCGACTCCGCCAGCTCGAGCCGCCCCCCGCCCGCCAGGGCGACATCGGCCACCAGCGCCGCCGCGCACGGAGAACCGTTGATCAACGCCATGCGTTCCTTCGGCGTCAGCTTCATCCGCGTGCTCAGGTCGAAGAACAGGCTGCCGAGGGCCAGGATCTCACCCGAGCCTCCGTTGGACTGCGACGGCACGGTGGGCAACACGGGGTCGGCGAGCATCTCAGCCACCGCTTGGGCGAGCTGGCCGCGCACCGCGGCGTGACCATCGACGAAGTTCGTGAGCCGCGCCACCAGGATCGCCCTGATGACCCGGTCGGGCAGCGATTCGCCGAACGACATCGCCGTCCACAACCGGTCCGGACGCCGCGCCTTCGCCTCCTCGGTGAGCGCCGCGGCCGCGGCGTCACCCGGCGCCGAGGTGACGCCGTAGATCAGGGCGTGTGGGTCATCGCCGACGCGATCGGACACCAACCCCTCGAATGACTCGTGGCGCTCATCCATCAGCGCCAGTGCTTCGGGGGCGATGGTGAGACTCGCCCCATGCCACGCCACCGCGTGGACGAGCTTGAGCGTGATGTCGTCCCGTGTGCGTATCACGCGCCGGCGGTTACGGCCCGGAGCTGGTCGAGCGACTCGCGGATGAGCTGCGGAAAGTCTCGATCCTCGGTGTCGTCGATCCAGCGTTCGTACGCGACTCTGAACACGGCGATGGCCAGCTCGGCGGTGAGGCTCGCGGCCGGATCGTCGAGCCCGCGCCCGCGCAGCGTGTCGGCGAGCGCGGCGGACAGCGACGCGAACTTGCTCAGCTCGCGTTCCTGCAGCTCGGGGCTCGCCGCGATGACGGCCTGGCGCCGGCGAGAGAACTCCCGGCGCTCCTGAAGTAGCGTGGCGGCGGCCTCGAGGCCCGCGGTGGCGGCATCGATGGGCGCCACGGGCGCGGGCGCCTTGGCGACTGTGCCGACGAACGCTTCCGCGAAGGCGTCCGAGAGCCGCCGACCATTTTAAAACCGACACCACTCCATAGGAAGGTTTCCCATGCGCGTATTCGTCACCGGCGCGACCGGATTCATCGGCTCCGCCGTCGTCCGCGAGCTGATCGACGCTGGACACGAGGTCGTCGGGCTGGCCCGCTCTGATCAGGCCGCCACGGCGCTCCAGGAAGCCGGGGTCGGCGTCCAGCGCGGGTCGCTCGATGATCTCGACAGCCTGCGCAGCGGCGCCGCCGCGGCGGACGCAGTCATCCACACCGCATACATCCACGACTTCTCGGCAATGGAGGCCGCGGCGAGGGCCGATGTGGCCGCCATTGAGGCGCTGGGCGCGACGCTCGAAGGAAGCGGCCGCCCCTTTGTCATCACAACGGAGCAAGGGGGTCTCCGCTTACATCGGTGACGGCGCCAACCGCTGGCCCGCCGTGCATCGGCTGGACGCCGCGCCGATCTACCGCCTGGCCTTGGAGAAGGCTCCGGCCGGCTCGGTGTTCCACGCCGTGGCCGACGAGGGCGTGCCGACGCGCGAGATCGCCGAGGTCGTCGGCCGGCACCTGGAGCTGCCGGTCGTGTCGTTGGCCCCCGACGAGGCCGCAGACCATTTCGGCTGGATGGCCGCCTTCTTCGGAATCGACGCCCCGGCTTCGAGCGCGTTGACCCGGGAGCGCCTGGGGTGGAACCCGGTCCAGCCCGGGATGATCGCGGACCTCGAGGAGGGGCATTACTTCCGGCCCGTGCCGGTGCCGGCGTAGAGCCGCGCCTGCGCGTACAGCCGCGCGAAATCCGCCGGCTTGTAGTGGGCGTTCAGGCCGCTCGGGTTGGGGAGCACCCAAACCGGGCGGCCGCCCACCTCCTCCTGCTGCAGGCCCATGCTCGCGTGCGGGCGTCCGAACCTCCGCGGAGCGGAGCGATGGGTTGATCCCAACGAAGAGGACCCGGAGGCCAGGGCCACCGATCGGACCGAGTTGCGACAACCCGCGGAGACTAATCTTGCCCTGACCGATTCGCCCAGCACGAAACGCCAGAGGGGCGCATGAACGTGCCTGAACGCCGACGCCGGTACGTGCCGCTGCTTCACCGGGTTGCCGGCATCAACGCGCTGCTGCTGGTCGTCGCCGTGGGCGTGACGATTGTGGTCCTCGTGCGCGGACACGAGTCGGTGTACCGGATCGACGAGGAGGGTCTGGCAGTGGTTCTGGCCGTAATCATCGTCGTGCTGCTCAACCTGTTTTTGCTGCGGCGCGTGGTGCGCCCGCTGCAGCGGCTGACCGCGGTGGCGCGCAGCGTCGACCTGAGCGACCCGGTTCCCCCGCTTCCCGATGCGCGGCCGGACTCGGAGGCGGGAGAGCTGGCGATGACGTTCAACGAGATGCTCAGGCGGCTCCAGGCCGAGCGCAAGGAGGCGACAGGTCGGGTGCTGGCCGGCCAGGAGGCGGAGCGGCTGCGGATCGCGCAGGAGCTCCACGACCAAGTTGGACAGGAGCTGACGGCGGCGCTCCTGCTGCTCTCCCGGGTGGAGTCGCAAGCGCCCGATGACCTGCGCCCGGCCGTGAGCGAGGCTCAGGACTCCGTACGCACGAGCCTGGAGGACGTTCGGAGAATCGGGATCGAGCTCCGGCCGGAGGCGCTCGACGACCTCGGGTTGGAGAGCGCGCTGGCTGTCCTGTGTGACCGCTTCGCTCAGCGGTCCGGGCTCGAGGTCTCCTATCAGGTGGCCGAGCCGCTCCCCGAGCTCTCTGCCGATGCGGAGCTCGTGTTCTACCGGGTTGCGCAGGAGGCGCTGACCAACGTCGCGCGTCACTCGGGGAGCGATCGGGCGGCGCTCAGCCTGCAGCCGGACGACGGCGGGCTCGTGCTCACCGTCCGCGACGAAGGTAAGGGCCTCGGGGACGGCGAGTCAGAAGGGACCGGGATCCGCGGCATGCGCGAGCGAGCCGGGCTGATCGGGGCCGCGGTCGAGGTTCGCGACGTGAGCCCGGGAACCGAGGTACGCCTCCGGGTGCCGATCGAGGAGCCGGGATGAATGCGCTGAAGACGAGGATCCTGCTCGCGGACGACCACGCGGTGGTCCGGCATGGTCTGCGGATGGTGCTCGAGGCGCAGCCCGACATGGAGGTCGTCGCCGAGGCCGGGGACGGAATCGAGGCTGTGCGCCGCGGGCTGGAGGACGACGTTGACCTGGCCGTGGTCGACATCACGATGCCGCGCATGACCGGCTTGCACGCGGCCCGCGAGCTCCACCGCCACCGGCCGAAGCTGCGGATCCTGATGCTCTCGATGCACGAAAACGAGCGCTATCTCTACGAGGCGCTCAAGGCCGGCGCGTCCGGCTACGTGCTGAAGACGGTGGCCGATCGCGACCTGGTCGAAGCCGTCCGAGCGGCCATGCGCGGCGAGAAGTTCCTCTATCCCGGCGCCATGACCCCGCTGATCGAGGACTTCTTGCGACGCGCTCGCCAGGATCTCCCCGTCCGCGAGGATCCGCTCACGCCGCGCGAGCAGGAGGTCGTCAAGCTGGTCGCCGAGGGCTACACCAACAAGCAGATCGCCGAGACTCTCATCATCAGCGAGAAGACCGTCGAGCGCCACCGCGCGAACATCCTCCAGAAGCTCGGCATGCGCGACCGCGTCGAGCTCACGCGCTACGCAATCCGCCACGGCCTGATCGAGCCCTAGCGCCGGCGGCAGATACATGCCCGTCTCCATGGTCCGGCGGCCAGAGTCAAGCGATGCTGGCTGTCGTGACGCACGACGCGCAGCTGATCCTCGCGGTAGGCGCGGTGCTCGCCGTCGCCGTTGTGGCCGCCCGGGTGGCGGCCCGGTTGCGGCTGCCCGCGCTGATCCTGTTCGCTGGACTCGGAATGCTCGTCGGCAGCGACGGACTCGGCTTAATCCCGTTCGACGACTACCGACTCGCGCGCCTGATCGGGACGATTGCGCTGATGCTGATCCTGTTCGAGGGCGGGCTGTCCGCCGGCTGGAGCGAGCTCCGGCCGGTGCTGCGCCCGGCTCTCTTGCTCGCGACCGTCGGGACGGTGGTGACGGCGGCGATCGTCGGGATCGCCGCGATCGCGCTGCTCGGGTTCTCGATGCGTGAGGGCCTGCTGCTGGGAGCGATCCTCGCGGCGACTGACGGGGCGGCGGTCTTCGCGCTGCTGCGCGGCGTCCGGCTGCCCCCCCGGTTGCGCCGTACGCTCGAGGGCGAATCGGGGCTCAACGACCCCGTCGCGGTGCTGCTCGTGCTCGCGGCTATCGACCTGGTGAGCCAGTCGGACTACAGCGCTTGGAACACCGCGTGGTTCCTTCTCCACGAGCTCGGGATCGGCGTGGCGGTCGGGGTGGCCGGCGGTCTGGCCGCAGGCGCCGCCCGGCACGCTCACCGGCTGCCGAAGGATCTGGTGCCGGTCGGCTCGCTGGCGATCGCCGCGCTCGCTTACGGGATCGCCACCACCCTCGGCGGATCGGGGTTCCTCGCCGTGTACCTGGTCGGGCTTGCGCTGGGGGATCAATTTTTGTCGTCGGCGCCTGACGGCGGCGCCTTGGCGCGGCTTGGCGAGCGAGAGCCACTCGTCGCCTTTCACCGTGGCCTGGCGATGATCGCCGAGATCGCGATGTTCTTCGCCCTCGGCCTGCTCGTGTTTCCGAGCCAGTTTGGGCCGATCGCCGTCAAGGCGGTGCTGCTGGCGCTGATCACGGCGCTCGTGGCGCGGCCGCTTGCCGCCATCGCCGCCACGGTCGGACAACGCTTCACGTGGCCCGAGCGCGCCGTGCTCGCATGGGCGGGGCTGCGAGGCGCGATGCCCGTCATCCTCGCGACGTTCGCCGTCATCGATGGAGTGCCGCGCAGCGTCGAGCTGCTCAACATCGTGTTCTTCGCGGTCTTGGTCTCGGCGGGATTGCAGGGAGCGACGGTCCAGGCGCTCGTGAGCCGCGTGCTGTCCGGTGGGCACCCAAAGATGAGGGCGCGCACCCATTCCGTCGGCGCGGCTCGTAAGCCAACCTGGGCTTACATCCCAAAGGAGGAACAATGACCGCCGTTGCCGTGCCGCCCACGTTTGACTGGGCCGAGTTTCATGCCGATCCAATCACCCGCACCCGTGTGCTCGTCGTCGACGATCACGCCGCCGTACGCGCGGGTCTCCGCCAGCTGCTCGCCGACGAGGCCGATTTCGAGGTCGTGGCGGCGGTTGCCGCCGCCGAGGACGGAATCGAGGTCGCCGAACACGAGCCGATCGACGTCGCGGTGATCGACTACCAGCTGGGTGGTCGCAACGGGCTGTGGTTGAGCCGGAAGCTCAAGCGCCTCCCCGAGCCGCCCGCCGTGCTTATCTACTCCGCGTACACGGATGGCGTGCTCGCTGCCGCGGCGGTGGTGGCGGAGGCCGACGCGATCGTGAGCAAGGGCAAGGTCGGCGCCGAGCTGTGTCATGCCGTTCGCGGCGTTGCGGCCGGCCGGCGAGACCTCCCGCGGCTCCCGCCGCACCTGGCGGACAGCCTGCGCCGACGCCTTAACCATGAGGAGCAGGCGATCTTCGGGATGCTGCTCGCCGGGCTCGAGCCGGCGGAGGTGGCGATGACCCTCGGTGTCTCGCCGGCCGTCCTGGAATCACGGTTGTGGGAGCTTCTCCACCGGCTCGAGGGCCTTCCGGCCGCGTAAAACGTCGAATCGATCAGACGATCCGCGCCACTTTGGGCACATAAGCCGAGGCTGGTCGGCGAACGTGACGTATATAGGCACGTTTCGCGACCAGCCTCCTCGGGGGTGGCTTGGCCGCGGAGCGGGGACTCTTGTGGCTTTTGCACCGAGTGTCGGGGCGTGCGAGGGCTAGCGTGCCGGCGCCACCGGCGGAATCTGACATTTGTCACGGTCGACTGGTGAGGTTCGGGGCTACAAGTCGAGGCGGGCGGATGTCACCGTCTCGGCATGGCTTCTATTGACACTTCTGCGGGAGGGATAGTTCTCTCCCGCCTTTCCAAGTCGTACGGTGCGGTGCGCGCGGTGCGGTCGATCGACCTGACGATCGTGGCGGGCGAGACGGTGGCCCTGCTGGGGCCGAACGGCGCGGGCAAGAGCACGACGCTCGACATGATGCTCGGGCTCACCCGGCCCGATGCCGGCCGCGTCCAGGTGTTCGGCTTGACGCCTTCCGCCGCGGTTGCTGCGGGTGTGATCGGCGGGATGTTGCAGACCGGGTCGCCGCTCGAGTTCCTGCGGGTGCGCGAGCTGGTGGCGCTGGTGGCCTCCTACTATCCCCGCGCGCTCCCGGTCGACGACGTGCTCGAGACGACCGGCTTGAGCGACGTGGCCGACCGATGGGCGTCGAAGCTGTCGGGCGGGCAGATCCAGCGCGTTCGGTTCGCCACCGCCGTCGTCGGCGATCCGGACCTGCTGGTCCTGGACGAGCCGACGGCGGGGCTCGACGTGGAGGGTCGGCGCGAGTTCTGGCAGGCCATCCGGGCCGTCGCCCTGCAGGGCAAGACGGTCGTGTTCGCGACGCACTACCTCGAGGAGGCCGATGCTCACGCGGACAGGATCGCGCTGATCGCCGGCGGGCGGATCGTCGCCGACGGGCCCGTGACCGAGATCAGAGCGCGGGCGGGGTCGCGGGCGATCCGCGCCACGCTCCCGGACGTCGATGTCGGCGCGCTCGAACGGCTCGACGGCGTGCTCGGCGCCGAGCGCCACGGGGACGCGGTGATGCTGACCTGCGAGGACGCTGACCGCGCCGTTCGCTCGTTGCTCGGGACGTTTCCCCAGGTCCGTGACATCGAGGTGCGCCGCGGAAGCCTCGAGGAGGCATTTCTAGAGCTCACCTCGGATGACAGTGTCGACAACGAATCGGAGGAGGTACTCAGATGAGCGGTGTCACCCACGTCCGCCTCGAGCTCGCGCGCACGGTCCGGAACCGAAGGCTGCTCATCTTCAGCCTGGGCTTGCCGCTCGTGCTGTTCTACGCCGTGGCGAGCGCGCAGCGTCACGCTCACACCGACGGGGTCTCGTTTCCTTTGTTCTTCATGGTCGGGATGGCCGCGTACGGCGCGCTGTTCGCGGCGGTCGGACCGGGCGCGCGGATAGCCGTCGACCGCGCGCGGGGATGGACGCGCCAGCTGCGGATCACGCCGCTGTCGGTGCGCGTGTACTTCAGCGCCCGCGTGCTCACCGCGTATGTCGTCGCTCTGCCGAGCCTGATCATGCTGTACCTGGCCGGCGCCTCGCTCGGAGTTCACCTGAGCGCCGGGCAGTACCTCGAGATGACCGGGTGGTTGGTGCTGGGCTTGGCCCCGATCGTCGTGATCGGAATCATCCTCGGCCACCTGCTGACGAGCGATTCGCTGGCGCCGGCGGTCGGCGGAGTGGTCGTGTTCTTCGCGCTCTTCGGCGGAGCGTGGGGCCGCTTCTTCAACGCTGGCGTGATGTCGACGCTGGTGAAGCTGCTGCCCTCCTACTGGATGGTGGAGGCCGGCCACGATGCCGTCCACGGCGGCGGTTGGCCCGCCGAGGCATGGATCATCGTCGCCGCCTGGACCGTCCTGCTGATCCCGCTGGCCGCGCTCGTCTACCGGTGGGATACACGGCGGGTGTGAAGCGCCGAGGCGGCAGTAACCTGGGCTAGCGATGAACGCGGAGTTCGACGCGGCCACCCCGGCCGAGGCGCGGTGGGTGGCGAGTCAGCGCAGGTGGGCGCACGGGTGGCGTCGGTACGTCATCCCCGGCGTCTTCCTCCTGTACCTCCTGTACGTGATCCCGAGCGTGTCGAAGAACCAGCATGGGGCGAGCGCGGTCGTGGGCTACGCGATCCTCGGGATTTTCGCGGTCGTCTTCCTGGACTTCATACGCGAGGGCCTGGACGGCGAGCGGTGGCGATTCTGGCTCCTGTACGGAGTGCTGTTCGCGTTGTTTCTGGCCGAGCTGCCGCTGGCCCGAGACGCTGCCTTCGTCCTCTGTCTGTACATCACCGCGGTCAGCGTCGCTGGTTTGGGGGCCCGCTCGGTGCCAATCGTCGCCGCGCTGGCGCTGGCGGCGCTGCTCGTCCCGGCGGTGATCCCCTCATGGCACACGACCGTCGGCAACGCGCTCGGGACGGTCACGCCGGTGGCCATCCCGGTCGTCGCGATCGCGACGTTCGGAACTCGGCGGGTGTTCGAAGGCAATCGTGCGCTGGCCGAGGCGCGAGCCGAGTTGGCGCGTCTGTCGGCGGAGAACGAGCGCATCCGGATCGCCAGAGACCTGCATGATCTCCTCGGTCACTCGCTGACGACGATCACCGTCAAGGCGGGACTCGCGCGTCAGCTCGGCGAGATCGATCCGGCCCGAGCCGTGCAGGAGATCTCCGAGGTCGAGACGCTGGCGCGGCGCTCGCTCTCGGACGTCCGGGCAGCGGTCACCAGCTACCGGGACGTCACCCTGCTGGGGGAGCTTGCCACCGGGCGGGAGCTCCTGCGCGCGGCCGGCATCGCCGCCGACCTGCCCCGGGCGGTCGACGTGGTCGACCCGAGTCACCAGGAGCTGTTTGGCTGGGCGGTACGCGAAGGGCTGACGAACGTCGTCCGGCACGCCCGCGCGAGCGCGTGCGCGATTCACCTGTCCCCGGACGCGATCGAGATCGTCGACGATGGCGTCGGCGGCCCTGCGGCCAACGGGAACGGCCTGGAGGGACTGCGCGAGCGCGTCGGTGCGCTCGGCGGAGTCGTCGATGCCGGCCCGCTCGAGCCCAAGGGGTGGCGTCTGCGGGTCTCGCTCGAGCCGGGGGTGCTCGCCTCGTGATCCGCCTGCTCGTCGCCGACGATCAGGGGCTGATCCGTGGCGCGTTCGTTGCGCTGCTCGCGCTCCAGCCCGACTTCGAGGTGGTGGCCACCGTCGGACGAGGCGACGAGGTGGTGGCCGCGGCCAAGGCGCGCCGCCCCGACATCGCGCTGCTGGATATCGAGATGCCCGGACTCGACGGACTTGCGGCGGCGGGCGTCCTGCACCAGGAGGTCCCCGAGTGCCGGTCGCTGATCCTCACGACCTTCGGTCGCCCGGGATATCTGCGCCGGGCGATGGAGGCCGGTGCAAGCGGCTTCGTGGTGAAGGACGCGCCCCCGGAGCAGCTGGCCGACGCGATCCGCCGGGTGGCCGCCGGTCTGCGCGTCGTCGATCCCGCGCTCGCGGCCGAAACGCTGGCCAACGGCGTCTCGCCGCTCACGGCGCGGGAACGCGACGTGCTCGTCGCCGCACGAACCGCTGCGACGGTCTCCGAGATCGCGCGGAAGCTGTTCCTCTCCGAGGGCACGGTTCGCAACTATCTGTCCGCGGCGATCGCCAAGACCGGCACGCGCAACCGGATCGAGGCCGTCCGCACGGCCGAGGAACACGGCTGGCTCTGACGTCAGACCTGGATCGCGCCCGGGTCATCCGGCACGTCGACCGCGTACTGCCTGAGCACCTCGAGTGGCACCCTCTCGAGCGCACGCTCGTGGGTGGCGGCGAGGACCACATAGGCTGCGACACCCTCCTCGTGCGCGTGTAGCCACGCGTGGGTCGTCACGCACCACCGATCGCCGGGCTGGAGCCCCGGGAAGTTGTAATCGGGTACCGGCGTGCTCAGGTCGTTGCCGATGCTCCGCTGATATTCGAGAAACTCGGCGCTCACCACCGCGCAGATTGTGTGACTACCGAGGTCCTCGGGTCCGGTGCGACAGCAGCCGTCGCGATAGAAGCCCGTGAGCGGATCATCGCCGCACACCTCGAGCGGGCCGCCGAGCACGTTGCGCTCCATCAAGCGGCAGTATCACGCGTCCTCAAGATTTTCTTCGACCCGTCTGAGGCTTTTCTTCGGAATCTCACCCATCATCGAGTGGTATGAAGGCCCTAGCCATCATCCTGAAGCCGATCTCCTGGGGGTGGGCGGTCTGCCTGACCGACGGTCGGGAACTGGCGCGGTTCCGTGGCCCGGGAGCGCACTGGCGGGCCCTTCACTACGTCGAGGCGAGCCTCGCCTGACGTTTCACGTGCCGGGGCCAGACCGGGGTTCGGACTGCGTCGCCGGCATCGTCGACTAGGCAGAACTCGGGCGCGGGCCCGAGCGTCATCTGGCGCTGCCAGATCGTGGGCGCCTGCGTCGCGGCAAGGAAGTCGTCGTAGCTCTCCTTCGCCGGCTTACTGACCCAGCGCCTTGTCGCAGGTGGCCGCGCCTCGCCACGAACCAGTAGATAGACGGCACCCCAACCCTCGGCCGCGAGCCCTGCCACGGCGTCGTGCGGCGGCCGGCGCGCCCCCGAGACCGCGGCGGCGTTCAGCTCGCCGAGCTCGGCCCAGCCTCCGACCAGATACCAGTCCTCGTAGCCCGCGGCAGCGTCGCCGAACGGCAGCGCGCCGATCCGAAAGCATGCCGACGGCACGCCCACGCGGGCGTGAAAGGCCCGTAGACCCTCCTCGTAGTCGGCGGGGGCCGTGACGGTCTGCGGCCGGTGCCAGAAGACGTAGGCGAGCATCGCGCGCGCGGATTATCCCCGGGTCGCCTGGCCGGGCCGCTTGTGCTGCCCGGCGACGGGGGTGTAGGTTTGGACCGCCGTCGTGCTCGCACCGTCTCCGTCTCTTCAGTCGGACCGTCCGCCGGTCCAGACATGCGTGCCGGTCCCGGGTGGGGTGTACCGCCTCGGCGACGGTGAGCGAGACGTCGTGCTCGAGCCCGTGCTGATCGGCCGCTGGCCGGTGACGACCGCGGATCTCGGCGCATTCGTGCACGACACAGGCCGCGCGGTGAGCCCTGCGCTGCGCCGGCGCCTCGAGTCCGAGCAGCTCGCCGACCATCCCGCCACCGAGGTCAGCTTCGCCGACGCGCTGGCCTTCTGCGGCTGGGCGAGCGTGCGGACAGGGCGCTCGGTGCGGCTGCCGCGCGGCGACGAGTGGGAAGCCGCGGCGCGGGGCGCCGAGGGCCGAGTTTGGCCGTGGGGCGACGTATTCGATCCTGAGCGATGTAACAGCGTGGAGGCGGGTTGGGGCTGGACCGTCCCCGTCCACGCTCACCCCGGCGGAGCGGCGGCGGGCGGCGCCGAGCAGCTGGCCGGCAACGTGTGGGAGTGGGTCGGAGACCCGCCCGACGAGGACGGCTGGCGCATCATCCGCGGCGGGTCCTATCTCGACACCAGCTGGGGCGTCCGCTGTGCGCGGAGGCTGTCGGCCGATCCCGACCGGCCGACGGCCACCACCGGGTTCCGGATCGCGATTGAGTACGAGCGAGCGCGATGAGCGTCTCCGTCGACACCGTCCGCGGTGCGCTGCGGGACGTGTATGACCCTTGCTGCGCCGACCGCGGCATCAGCATCGTCGACATGGGGGTCGTCGAGGACGTGCGCGTCGCCGGTGGCCACGTCGAGGTCGACCTGGTCCTGACGACCGGCTGGTGCCCGTTCGTGGCCAGCATGTCCACCGCGATCCCGGAGCGGTTGGAGGCGCTTGACGGGATCGAGAGCGTTGACGTGCGGGTGGTGTGGGACCCCGTATGGACGCAGGACCGTCTGTCGGAGTCGGCACGCGAGAAGCTCGCGCTGCCGCTGGAGCAACTAATTCCCTACCGCGAGGCGCGGATCGCCCAGGAGAAAGGAGCCTGATCTCATGGCCACCACGGAGACGGTCGCCGCATCCCAGCGCGAGCGCAAGGTGTCGGCGTTCGTGTTCGACTGCGTCTGCCACATTTTCAACTTCGATCCGGCCAACGCGCTCGGCTCGCCCGGCCAGTTGTTCGACGAACACCTGTACGCCTTCCATCAGCTGCTCACCCGCGAAGGCGAGCAGATCCTCTCCCGCGAGCAGTTCATGCGTGAGTGGAGCGTGGATGAGATCTACGAGATGATCATCGAGGGCTCCGACACCGACATGATCGTGGCCCAGCCGCTCCCGCTCACCGACCTGTTCCAGGATGGGCTCTCGGCGTGGGAGAAGTGCGCCGAGATGGCGGCCAAGCACCCCGACCGGGCCGTGTTCTGGGCGTCAATCAACCCGCTTGAGGGCAAGAAGGCGCTCGACCTGCTCCGGCGCCAGGTCGAGGACCACGGTGCGCGCGGCCTCAAGCTGTACAACGTCCGGTACGACTACGGCCAGCCGTTCCCGTGGCGGATGGACGACCCGCGCGTCGCCTACCCGGTGTTCGAGCTCGCTCAGGAGCTCGGGATCAGCGTGATCGGAGTCCACAAGGGGGTGCCGCTCGGGCCGCAGCCGATCGAGCACACCCGCACGTTCGACATGGACGGCGCGGCCGCGAACTTCCCCGATCTGAACTTCATCATCTTCCACGTCGGCCTGCCGTGGCTGGACGAGGTGCTGTGGCAGATCGTGCGGTACCCCAACCTGTACGCCTCGATCGCGGCGACCGTGAACTTCATCGCCCGCCAGCCGCGCGTGTTCGCGGAGACGCTCGGCAAGATGATGTGGTGGTGCGGCGAGGACAAGATCATCTACGGCGGCGAGACGCCGATCTGGCATCCGCAGTGGGCGCTCGAGGAGTTCTGGAACTTCGAGCTGCCGCGTGACATCGTCGAGGAGCGCGGCTATCCGCAGCTGACCGAGCAGGCCAAGCGCAAGATCCTGGGTGAGAACCTGGCCCGGCTGCAGGGGATCGACGTCGAGGCGAAGAAGGCCGAGCTGGGCGTACCGTAGGCCGGGTGCCTGGGCGGGGTAGACGTATTTTCGGCGGCGCCTGGCGGCGGCGCCTCGGAAGGCTGGCGGCGCTGCCGGCGCCCGTCCAGGACGCACTGCGGCTGACCTACGTGGGGGCGCGCGTCACCTCGGATCGGCGGAGTCTGCGCACGTTCGCGCGGCTGGCGCGCGCGCCGGCCGACGAACCGAGCACGGCGGTGCCGGCGCTCGCACGGCTGCGGCTGCGCCCGCTGGGGGGACGCGAGGTGCTGGTGCGGCCCGGCACGTCCGATATAGGGACGGTATGGGGCACGTTCGCGCGCCAGTACCACCTGCCGCCCGCCGAGCTCGGGGCGCCCAGCACGATCTGGGACCTCGGGGCCAACATCGGCCTGACGATGGCGCACTTCGCGCATCTTTACCCGCGCGCGCGGGTCCTCGGGGTGGAGCTCGATGAGGACAACGTCGCGCTGGCGCGCCTGAACGTCGCGGCCTGGGGCGATCGCTGCCAGGTCATCCACGCCGCCGTCTGGGCGAGCGACGGCGAGGTCCGGTACCGCGGCTGGGCGGGCGGAACGTCGAACTACCAGGTGACCGGCGCGGAGGAGGGGACGCGGGTTCGCGCCGTGTCACTCGCCGGATTGGTGCGCGAGCACGGCGGGCCGGTCGACTATTTGAAGATCGATGTCGAGGGCGCCGAGCGCGAGCTGCTTCGAGACGGCAGCGGGTGGGCGGAGGAGGTGCGTTGCCTGAAGGTCGAGCTGCACGGCGACTACGGAGTCGAGGAGTGCCGGGCGGACCTGCGCCGGCTCGGGTTCGAGGCTCGGCGGGACCCCGACCACTGGGCGTGTCTGGTGGGGCTGCGGCGCTGAAGCTCGGGTCGAGATTTGATATCCGACCACCCTGCGAGGCGTTAGGGTCCTGCCACGGCTCCTCGGAGATGAGGAACACGCGATAGCCGGACCATAAGCACGGCAACGCGCGGGAAGCTCCGCACTGGGGCGGATCCGCTTGCGCGGCTTGGGGTGGTGGCGCACGACAACCGAAAGGTGGGTCGATGCAGCGTTGTCGTGCCACCACAATTGCGGTGGCCAGCGCCTGGCCTTCGCGATCTACTTCGTCCTCGCCGGTGCGGCGCTGGGCCTCCCCGCCGTGGGCAAGCTTGGCCTTGGCCGCGCGGTGTGCGCCACTCGCGTCTCTCTGTGCGCGGATCCAAGGGGCGGTCTGGACGGCTACAACGTTGGCCACGATGAGCCGTCCCTCGAGTTCAAGTCGAGCGTGCCGGGCTCGGGCAACGACATGACCTATGTCGTGACGTTGTCGAAGGATCCGACCGTCGAGCCGAACGCCACCGGGGTGGGCGGTACGACGTGGGGGTTCGAGCTACATCCGACGTTCTGGTTCGGAATGACGATGTGCGACACCGAGTCTGCCCCGGGGTAGACGAAGACGTGCGTCCCGGACTCCGGCCCGAACAACCTCGTCGGGTCAAATCCCAAGGCCCGGAATTACATCGGCAAGCATCCCGGCAACGCGTTCATGGAGCTTCAGTTCTACGGGCCGGGCTACGTGCCGCAGTTCGAGGGTTTCGGCTGCACGGCCACGCAGTACTGCGCGGCGATTACGATCGACAGCCGTACGCTCCACCAGAACCACGGTGCCCCGGGATCGATGGGGACCGAGAACACGGCCGCCTGCAACAACTACGTGCTCGGGGGCCCCGAGCCGGTCAACTGGGCCTATATCACCAAGAGCGGGCGCTCCCAGGCGCCGGCCAACCCACTGTTCAGCGGGACCCTCACCGACCCCGTGTTCACCGCGATCAACCCCAACCTGTCCGAGGACGTGCTGATGAATCCGGGAGACCGGATCCTCACCCACATGCACGACGCGCCGGCGGGATTCCAGGTCAACCTGTTCAACCTCACCACGGGCCAGAGCGGGTCGATGAGCGCGTCGATCCCAAACGGGATTCCGCCACGTCTTGTTCACCCCGAGCTCGAGCGCGTGTCACGAGGCGCCGTACGCCTTCCATCCCGAGTACGCCACAGCGAACCCGCGCGGGAACACCTGGACCGCTCACAGCTACAACATCGCGATGTCTCGACGATCGCTTTCGAGACTGACCTGCCGGCGATCGAGAGCTCGGTCGCGCAGTTCAATCCACCGTTCTGCGACCTGAACACCGGGGCGAACTGCGTGGATCCGCCCGACGGCGGGCGGTTCTACCCGTTCTTCACAACGGGGACCGACAACGGGACGTGCACGTGGCAGGAGGGAGGCAACTTCATACCTGGCACGTTCGACCATTTCGGCGGAAGCGCTGCCGCCGAATTCGGGTCCCTCCTGCGCATCGTCTTCCCCGTCCCGACCTTCACCACGGCGGAGGCAATCCAGGACTTCAACAGCGGGGATATGCCCAATGCCTGTCCGGTCGGTCCGTTCTTCGGAGGGGGTGGGCGCTGACGCGCGGGCCGATCCTGATCACATAGTTTGAGAGCTGACTCTCTGATTGCGATCAGCGGAGCAGGTGATAGATCTCGGTCTCGAGGTCGTCCGGATCGGGACGCCAGTGCCGATAGATCTCCCAGATCGGTCCGGCGGGCTCGAGGCCCTGGGACTCCACGGAGGCATGCACCGCGGCGTGAGTGTCGCCCAACCGGGCGTAATCCCCGCGGTGTATCGCCGTGGCCACCTTGCCCCCCGGGAGCTCTGACGCGATCACGTGCCCGGCGGGCGTGAAGGGTCCGGGTGCCAGAACGCCGACCTCGACGGCGGGGCGCTGGTCGCGGTAGAGCATGACGTTCTGCCACTGAGGGGTCGCGCCGTCGACCGCGGCCAAGTCGCGGCAGCCGCGGACGAACGCGTACACCTCGTCGAGGAGCTTCGGCCATACGGACGGGAACTGCTCCCACGAGGTCGTCTCGGCGATGACGACGGTGGGGAGGGGGTCAATGGTGACGACGGCGACGGGGATGGGCATGGTCATCTCGGCGCGTTCAGGTCAGCGCGAGCAGCGTCGTCGGATCGGACATCACGCGCTCGATCGCATGGAGCGCCCCGCCTTGGGCCGCGGCGGTGAAGCCGAGCGTCGAGGTGGCGAGGTGGAGGCTCTCGCCGCTGCGGGCGAGCGTCCCCGCCTCGAGCGCCTCCTGGGCGACCGGCAGGATCCACTCCCCAAGGTGCGCGAAGTAGCCGCCAAGGATGATCACCTGCGGGTCGAACAAGTTGGCCAGGTTGGCCGCTCCCACCCCGACCCAATGGCCCAGATCGGTCAGGACCGCCAGCGTTCGCTCGTCCCCGGCGCGCGCCCGCTCGACGATCGGTTCGATCTTACGCTCGGGCGGAACGTCACCTCGCGGGCGATGGCGCGCCGACTGCAGCAGCGCGTTCAACCCGACGCACGCCTCCCAGCACCCCCGCCGGCCGCACCCGCACAGCGGCCCGTCCGGCATCACGTTCATGTGGCCCACCTCGCCGCCGTAGCCGCGGGTGCCGAGCAGCGGCTGACCGCCGACGATGATGCCGCCGCCGATCCCGACCTCGCCCGTGACGTAGACCAGGTTCGGGGTGCCGGCCCAGGCGCCGGACCGATACTCGGCGATCGCGGCGAGGTTCGCGTCGTTGCCCACGTGGATTGGAACCCCGCCCACCCCGCCGGGCCGCAGCATCTGGCGAAGTGGCTCGGCGACCGCGAAGTCTCGCCAACGCAGGTTTGGGGCCTCGGCCACCACGCCGGCGGCCACGTCAACTAGTCCAGGCACGGCGACCGTTACCCCGGCGACGACCGGCGTCGGTCGGTCGCGGCGGGCCGCGAGGCGGCGGCGCGTGCGGCGGTAGAGCTCGGCCAGGGCGGTGAGACAGGCTTCGGGGCCGACGGCGGCATCGAATACGCCGCGCTCGCGCAGGACCTCGCGCCCGGCGAGATCGATGACTAGGACCGAGAGATAGTCGACATTGATCTCCATCCCGATCGCGAGGACGCCGTCCCCAAGCTCGAGGACGGTGCCGGGACGGCCCGCGCGGCCGTCGCGATCCTGGCCACTCTCGCGGACGAGGCCGAGGTCGATCAACTCAGCGACGAGCCGCGAGACGGTGGCGCGGGTCAGCCCGGCCCGGCTTGCGATGCCGGCGCGTGAGTCGGCTCCGACCGCGGACAGGTGACGCAGAACGAGCTCGAGGTTGTTGCGCCGGATGTCGTTGTGTCCCGCACGCTTCGGGATCACGGATGCGCTTGACACTCGATATATGTTTTGCATCGCACCAAAACATACCTGCGCGGGGCGGCGCCAGTCTAGTCTCGAGGACGGCGTCCGCCGCGACGGTCTCTCCGATATGTATCTGCTCTCGTCGCGCACGCTGAAGAATCAGCTGGAACCGGTCATGCGGTCCCCGCGAAGCTCCCCGTCGAAGACGATCGGGGTGCTGTGCCTCGACCCCGGTCCGTATGGCAGAGCGGCGTTGCTGGCCGGCATCCAGCAGGCCACGCGCGAGAGCGACTACTGCGTGTGCATCGTCAGTCCGCGCGTGCCGAGCCGCGAGGCGTTGGTGGGCGCGGTGGAGACGCTGCGAGGGCTCGCGGTCGATGGACTCCTCGTGCTCGCTCCGCGTTGCGGCGCGATCGAGATGTTGTCCCGGGTCGCGGGGGAGATCCCGCTGGTCGCGCTCGAAGCCCCAAAGCAGGACGTCCTGTCCGCGGTCACGAGTGACCACTATGAGGGCGGCGCCGCGGCGACGCGGCACCTGCTCGAGCTGAGTCATCAGAGCGTGTTCCACATCGCCGGACCGGCGGACGGACCCGAGCCGCGCTCCCGTCTGGCCGGGTGGCGCGACGCGCTCCTGGCGACCGGCGCCGACGTCCCCGGCGCGATGATCGGCGACGGAAGCCCGGAGGGAGGCTACGTGCTGGGGCGCACGCTCGCTGTGCGCGGTGACGTCACAGCGATCTTCGTGGCCACGGATCAGATGGCGCTGGGCGTCTTGTACGCGCTGTTCGAGGCGCGCCGGCAAGTGCCGGACGAGGTCAGCGTCGTCGGCTTCGGCGGCGCGCCCGAGGGGGAATTCTTCAACCCGCCCCTGACGACGATCCGGCAGAACTTCACGGAGATCGGCCGGCGTGGCGCCGAGCTGCTCCAGGCCGGGATCGAGGCCGGCCGGCTGGCCACGGTCCAGGAGATGATCCCGGCCGAGTTGATCATCCGCTCCAGCACGGGCGCGGCCGCCTGCCCGCAGCTGTAGTCATTGAGAACGTTAACCCTTCGGGTTCAGGGCTGTGAAGGGTGAGTCAGCCGGGGGTTCTGGGCGGGCTCGCGGCAGGTCAGGTCCCGGCGAGCGCGATCGGCGGGAGGGTTGAACGCCCGGCTTGGCGGGGCGTACGCGAGCGCAGCCGGTCGTGAACCGTTATTGGATCGACCGGCCGTCAGCCGGCACGCGTACATGAGGACTCGCCACGGACGGTGAAGAGGATGAGGGACATGAAGGCAAGCCGCGCCGGGACCGATCTGGTGTCCGCCGAGACGGTGCGATGGCGAGCGTCGTCGCGCGGCGCGCGACCGCCGGTGCGCCTCCAGGGCGGTACTCGCCAGCGACCCCGGACTCCGCATACCGGTTCTCGTTTCGTGGGCGGAGTGCTGCTGATGGTGGCGCTAACTGCCGGCGCGCTCGGGGTCGACGGGCTGATCCAGGCCTCACATGAGCGCTCACACGTCGCGGCGCTTCAGTCCGAAGTGACAAGCCTGCAGCAGCGCCTGAGCGCCGACGAACAGGGTGCCGCGAGCGAGCGGGCCGAGGTCGGCAAGGTCGCGGGGCGCGCGACAGGTGTCGCCCGATCGGTGTCGCGTTCGCTTGCGCGTATCAACTGGTCGCTTCAGAGCGTCCCGAGCGAAGGGGAGCTGGCGCGCCTGCGAGGCACCCTGGACGCCTACGCGGCGTGCTTCGGCCAGTTGCAAGGTGAGCTGAACGGTCTCGGCATCAACTGGCGCATCGACCCGGCCAAGCCGTCCACCGACTACTTCAAGCTGTTCACATCAGCGCCGGCGGCAACGTCCTGCTCCGCCGCTTCCGCCGGCGGTTAGCGGTTCGGCTTCGGCGTGAGGTCGGTGGCCGGACAAACCGGCAGGATCATCGGCTGCCGTGGCGGCTGGTCGAAGTTGAAGTCGGAGGCGAGGTCGCCGAGGATCGAATCGTCCTCGCGCACCTCAGGCCGCGGGTCCGGACGCCCATCCGTCGCGGGGCCGAGGCGCTGGCCGCCCAGGAAGTCGTCCTCGATGAACTTGGTGTAGGCGTCGAAGCTGAGCGTCTGGTGATCGATGAAGCCCTGCTTCGCGTAGGGGCTGATGACGATCCCCGGCACCCGCAGGCCGAAGCCGTTTTCGTCGACCGCAGGCGGCACGACCTGGTCATAGAAGCCGCCCCAGTCATCCCAGGCCAGGAAGATCGCGGTGCTGTCCCAATCCGGGCTCTCCATGATCGCGTTGACCAGCCCGGTGACGTACGTCTGGCCGGCGCTGACGAGCGCGGGCGGGTGCTCCGACACTGTCCCGTTCGGATCGATCCACGACACGGCGGGAAGGGTCCCGGCCTTGGCCGCGGTGAAGAAGTTCGATAGCGACTGGATGTTGCCGAGCTGGCCGTCCTGCGCGACGTCGGTGAACGAGGGCAACGGGTTCCAGATGCTGGGTGTCTTCGGCGCTTGCTGCACCGGTGCGCAGGTCATCGCCGAGTTGTCATCACAGTCGGGCTCTGTTCCTTGGAATACGTAGTAGGCCCAGCTCACGTTCTCGGCGTGCAAGAGCCAGGTCAGGTCCGTCCACGCGTAGACCTGGCCGTCTGCGGAGTTGGGGCTCTGCAGCGCGTTGGTGCAGGAGTAGGGGTTGTCCGGATTGGTGCAGTGCGCCGACCACTCGGAGACCATGTACAGGTGGGAGGGCAGGCTCCACGACGCGTTCGGCTCGTACATGTTGTCCTGGAGCACGAAGCTCTCGGCGTAGTCCCAGTAGTTGGGAATCTCGCCGGCGTCGTGGTACCCCATTACGTCGATGCACTGGGATGTGCTGCCGGTCGTGCACGGGCTGCAGTTCGGGTCGGTGCTGGTGCAGCTCGCTCCGTGCTCGGCCTGTCCGACGAAGCCGTCCATCTTGCACCCCGTACGCGCGGGTGGATCGGTGCAGTCCATGTCGGCGGTGGCGTTTGAGGCGCCGTGCGGTCCACCGTAGTTCCTGTCGCTGGTGTCGTGGAACGGCTTGACGCACCCGCCGTTGACCGGGTCGGGAACGCAGGGAACGGTGCCGGGGTTGCCGGCGAGACCAGGGATACCATCGGCGCCCGGGTAGGTCCCGAAGTACTGGTCGAAGGACCGGTTCTCCTGCATGATGATCACGACATGCTGGATCTTGAAAATCTCATTCACTGCCACGGTGACCGGCGTGGAGTAGGAGTTGATGTTGTGCGCTCCCCATCGCAAGTATGCGCGCAGCTGATAGGTGCCGTCGGTGGTGAACGAATAATCGATGGAGAAGGCGGACTCGCTGTCGAGGGTCCCCTGCGCCACCGGCTGCCAGCCCGTCGGCTCGAGCTCGTCTAGCACTATCTGCCGGCCCGCATATGACGGGGCGACGTTGCCGGTGAAGCTCACCTGGTCACCGGGCGCCACTCTCGTCCCCGAGCTCGTAAGTGCAGTCAGGGCTGCGACTCGCTGATGGACGGTGCGGCTGCGGAAGCCCCGCGAGGTCACATACCACCAGCGGTTACCGTCGAGGAGAACCGTGATCGAATAGGCCCCGGAGCGATCGGTCCTGGTGGCGGCGGTGGGGTGAAAGCGCCTCTGCCATGGGAGTCGGCGCCACAGCAGGACGACGGCGTGGGCGCGTCGCGGTCCGAACATGCGACCCGAGATGGTCACCCTTTGCCCGTCGGTCGAGGGGTGACCTCCCCGGCACCGTACCGGGACGGTACGGTCGCTCCTGTATTAACCCGGCGTCGCGGACGGAGTTGCGTCCCATGATGGGGAACCGGCGCACGCGCAGAACGGATGTGTAACAGTGCGCGCCGTGCGGAGAGGCCACGTCTTGCGGCGTCGTGCTGAGAGTCAGCCGTCGAGCACGGTCAGGTCGAGCTCGGCCAGTCGCTCCGGATCGGCGAGGATGTCGATCTCGACGATGCGGCCGCCCCGGACGGTCATGGCGCCGACCGAGAACGGCCGGCCGTTCCGAAGCGAGACGATGCCGGCGGCGCCGTTGATGAGCGCGCGGCGCATGGTCAGATCGAGCTGCGAGAACATGAGCGCCTGGCCGGCGACGGTCTCGGCGCCGCGTGTGTAGCGGGACAGGCCGGTTACTCCCGCGTCGGCTCTGAGCTGCACGTCGGGGTCGAGCACGGCGACCAGCGCGTCGAAGTCGCCGTTGCGCGCGGCGGCCAGGAACGCGTCGACCACCTCCCACTGGGCGTTCAGATCGGCGTCGGGCGTCGGCGCGGTGCCCTGCACGCGTCGCCGGGCGCGGCTGGCCAGCTGGCGCGTCGCCTCGGGCGAGCGCTCAACGATCGGCGCGATCTCGTCGAACGGCACCGCAAACATGTCGTGCAGGACGAAAGCGAGGCGTTCGGCCGGAGCCAGCGTCTCGAGCACGACGAGCAGCGCGAGCCCGACCGAGTCGGCCAGCAACGCCTCATGCTCCGGGTCGGTCCCGTCGGCCGGGTCGATGATCGGGTCGGGGACGTGGACATCCAGCGACTCCTCGCGCCGCGTCTTGCGTGAGCGCAGCATGTTCAGCGCGACGCGCGCGACGACCGTCGTCAACCAGCCGGCCAGGTTCTCGACCTCACTGGCGTCGGTGCGGCTCAGGCGCAGCCATGCATCCTGGACCGCGTCCTCAGCCTCGCTCAGCGAGCCGAGCATCCGGTAGGCCACCGCCCGCAGGCGCGGCCGCTGCGCCTCGAACTCCCGCGCCAGCAATTCTTGTCCATCGGGGGTCACGAGATTCCTCCGTTGAGTCGGGTTCGGAGTCGACTTGTCGGCGGCGCCTGACGGCGGCTCCTTAGGACATGACCCGCGAGGGCCCGGCGATGTGACAGCTTCGTATCCTTTCACGCTCTCATGAAGCGAACGGCGGTCGTCACGGGCGGAGCGGGCGATCTCGACGCCGCCACCTGGAGGCGAGTGCAGGCCGTCAACGTCGAGTCGGCGCTGTGGCTGTGCCAGGAGCTGACGCCGGCCATGATCGAACGTGGCTTCGGCCGGATCGTGTTCATCGCGTCGAATACCGTGTGGCGACCTCCGGCCCCGGATTTCCTGCCCTACGTGGTCAGCAAGGCGAGCCTGGTGGGACTCGCCCGGGCGCTGGCCAAGCCACTCGGCTCGCACGGGATCACGGTCAACTGCGTCGCCCCGGCGTTGACGCGGACTCGGTTCACGGAAGCGGACCTGCCCGAATAGGCATTCGAAGAGGTCCTCGTGCGCCAGGCCTTGCCGCGTTCGCTGGTGCCGGAGGACACCGCCGCCGTGGTCGCGTTCCTCGCCTCCGACGGTGCCGCGGCCGTGACCGGGCAGACGCTGACACCGGACGGCGGGTCAGTGCTCAGCTGAGCCGGCCGCGGCATTAGCTCGCGCGTGCGCAACTGAGGAGGTGGCGGGAATCGCCACGTGGATCCGCTCATCCGCGAGCGTCCATTTCAACAGCTCGGTGGGGTTGAACCGCCTGGTCAGCGACCCACCGCCCAGCGGCCGCATCGCAATCACCCCGAGATCGAGCTCGGCCGCGAGCGGGAGGATGCGCCGCGCGGCCTCATTCTCGACGCGGTTGTACGGCACCTGGATCGCGTCGATCCGGCCGGTGCGCATGACCTCCTCGAGTTCCTTGAACGCGCTCGCGGCGTAATGGTTCGCGCCGATAAACCCGATCCTGCCCGCGTCCCGCTCCTCCTCGAGCCACTCCAAATGCCGGCGCCAATCGACCAGGTTGTGGATCTGCTCGAGGTCGACACGGCCGCCGAAGAACTCGAGCTGATCCGCGAACTGACGGCTCGCCTCGGCCGCCGAGCTGTCCAGATCTTGGTCGCGACGATCGCCTCTCCGCGCCGGTCGCCGAGCGCGCGACCCAGTACCGCCTCGGCTCGTCCGTACATCGGCGAGGAGTCGAAGAACCGCGTTCCGGCCTCCCATACGGCGTCGACCACGCCGCTCGCAATCCGCTCCTCGCCCGGGCTCAGGTCGAACGTCTGCCAGGTACCCAGACCGACGACCGGGACCTCCCAGCCGGTGCGCCCGAAGCGGCGGCGCTCCATCCGGCTAGGGGATGGGGTGCGGACCCTTCTTGACGATCGTGACTGATCCGAGGCTCGGATCGCCGGGCTTGTCCCACGTGATCACGGACGAGATGTGGTCGTTCAGGTTGTACACGAACGAGTTGTGTTTGAACCCACCCTCGAGCCACACGAGCAGCAGGATGTTGTGGGTCACCGGCAGCGCGACGTACTTGTAGGTGACCACAGCCGAGCCGACGTAGGGGCTGGCGACCGCCTTGGCCGTAACCTGGTCGCCGGAGTACGTCTGCAGGTGAGTGCTGCCGGCGTCGAGCTTACCCAGCGGGTAGCTCGTCTCGATCTGATAGCCACTCAGGTCGATCCGGTTGATCTTGCTGGGGTAACCGGTCAGCTTGTTCGGCTTGGCGCTGCCCGCGGTGGCGGCGGCCACGGCGGTGGTGGCACCGGCCAGTGCCAGGCCGGCGACCAACAGCGCAAGCAGCTTCTTGGACGGCTGCATGACGACTCCTCTCCCTCGTTCCTCGCGGCGGGCAGACATATTGCCCGGTCGCGCCGGGTGGTCAAGACGACCTGCGTCAGGCGTCAACGGTTTCTGCGCTGAGAGGCGGCGACCATCCGATCACGGCCGGGCGGACGTGCGCGCGAGAATGGATCAGGTGAGCGACGCGACCGCCAGGCGGATCACGGTCGTCGGCGAGGTGTCCGACCCGGCGCTACGCGGGGAGGTGCTGGATCGGGCGCGCGGACTGGGCGTGCTGGGCTGGGTTCGCCTAATGGAGGACGGGACGTTGTGCGTGCACGCCGAGGGCGATGGCGGCGGGGTGGCGGAGCTCGTGTCGTGGCTGCGGTCGCTGGACCGGGTCGAGACGGTCACCGAGCGCGCCGTGAAGATGGAGGGGCACGAACAGTTCGCGATCCGCGGTGTGCCGGCCGGCGTGTTCGTCGTCCAGGAGCACCAGGCGACCGCGCATCACTTCGACGTCCGGCTCGAGGTGGACGGGGTGATGCGCTCTTGGGCCGTGCCAAAGGGTCCCTCGCTGGACCCGACGGTCAAGCGCTTTGCGGTGCAGGTGGAGGACCACGGCCTGGCCCATAACGACTTTGAGGGGCCGACCTCCGGTGGCGCCGTGATCATCTGGGACCGGGGCGGCTACGAGCAGGGCGGGCGCGTGCCGTGGCCGGAGGCGCTCGAGCGCGGCCATGCCGTGTTCGTGCTCCACGGCGAGAAGCTCCACGGCGGCTTCGCCCTGCAGCGCACGCGCGGTGGCGAGAAGCCCCAGTGGTTGTTGATCAAGCGCCGCGACGAGTATGCCCGCCGGGGATCGGACATCGTCGCCGAGCGTCCCGAGTCGGTGCAGAGCGGCGCGACGCTGGCCGACCTGCTCGCCGACGCGGAGTGACGCGCGCGGGGCGCGCGGATCACTCCAGCCATTCGGTCCGGAAGGTGGGGCTGGCGTGGATGCAAACCATCTTGGAGCGCCCAGGACCGTCGTTGGTGAACTTATGTGGCGCCCGGTGGCGCGATCACCACGTCGCCCGCCCGGACACGGAAGCGCTCCTCGCCGAGCTGGAAGGTGAGGGTCCCTGCCTCCACCACCCAGGTCTCGTCGTAGGGGTGGCGGTGCAGGCGCGGGCGTGGCCGGGCTCGCTGTTGTCGAAGATCAGCGAGATCATCGCGCCGTGGTCGGCTCCGTAGAGGTTCACGCCTTCGAGGGCGTCAGCGGGGATGACTGGCATGCCGGGTCCTCCTTTCGTTGGGGTGTCGCATCGGTTCGTGCTCCTGCAGGGCCGGCTGAGCGACCGCGCAACGGCTGCTCTCGCAAACTAAGCACGACCAAGGAGCCGACGAGTGCGACTGGAGCGGCAACTAGGAACACGTCTTGCAGTGAGTTGCCGACGGCGTACGCGATCGCGTGCTGGACGGGGGCGGGCAACGCGTGAATGTGGCCTGGGGTGCTCTGGATCCCGGTGGCGCTCACGCCATGCGGGATACGGCCACCGAGCTCGATCGGCAGCCAGTGGCGCAGGCCGCCGGTGAGGATCACGCCGAACACCGCGACGCCGATGGAGCCGCCGAGGGCTCGGAACAGGTTCGCCGCCGCGGTGGCGGTGCCGATCTCGTGTGGCTCCACGGCGTTCTGGATCGCCACCACGAGGATCTGGGTGACCATTCCGAAGCCGATCCCGAAGACGGCCATGAACGCGGCCGCGCTCAGGCGCGAGCTGGTCGCGCCGAGTGTCGAGAACAGCAGAAGCCCGGCGCTCATCGCAGCCAGGCCGGCCACCGGAAACACCTTGTAGCGACCGGTCCGGGCCATCACCAGCCCGGCGGCGGTCGTGCTGAGGGCGCTGGCCAGCAGCAGCGGAAGCATCAGCAGACCGGACTCGGTGGCGCTCGCCCCGGTGACCAGCTGCAGGAACACCGGCAGGAACACGATCGCGGCGAACAGTGACACGGTGGCGATGAAGAGCGTGCCGCTCACGGTGACGAACACCCGGTCACGAAACAGGCGGAGCGGCAGCACGGGTTCGGCCGCTCGGCGCTCGCGCCACACAAAGGCCGCGAGCAGGAGCACAGCGCTGACGATCAGGCCGAGGATCTCCGCCGAGCCCCATGCGTACCGGCTGCCGCCCCAGGTGGCAATCAGTAGCACGGCAACGACGGTGGCGGCGAGGAGGCCGGCGCCTACGTAATCCGCGCGCGCCGCGGCTCGGCGGGGCGACGCGGGCAGGTGGAGCCTCAGCACCGCGAGGGCGAGCAAGCCGAGCGGCACGTCGACATAGAACGCCCAGCGCCATGAGAGGTGGTCCACGAACAAGCCGCCCGGCAGCGGCCCGACCAGGCTGGCGAGCAGGAACGTCAGCTGGATGTAGCCCTGGTAGCGACCCCGCTCGCGCGGCGAGACGAGGTCGCCGACCGTCGCCATCGCCAGCGTCATCACGCCCCCGGCACCGATGCCCTGGAGCGCCCTGAACGCGATCAGCTCGCCGATGCTCTGAGCGGCCCCGGACGGGGCCGAGAAGCCGATGAAGATGACGATGGCTGCGCGCAGCAATCCTTTGCGCCCGTACAGGTCGGACGCCTTGCCCCAGAGGGTCGTCGTCGCCGCCGCCCCGAGCACGTACACGGTGACGACCCACGGCAGGTCGCTGAGGCCGCCGAGCTGGCCGGCGATCGTCGGTAGGGCCGTGGACATGATCGTCTGATCGAGCGCGGCGATGAACATCGCCACCAGCAGCCCGCCGAAAGCGAGCATCAACGCATTGCGCTGGACGACAGGTTCGTCCACGTCGGTGGTCATCTTGGACCTCCTCATCCGAACTCAGACTTATAGGGTCGAACAAAATTTAGTGTCACACTAAAATTAGTTCGTGTCAAATCTTCCCGTTACCATGCGGGTCATGGCCACTCAGCTCGGACTCCGCGAGCGCAAGAAGCAGCGCACGCGCCAGCTGATCGCCGAGACCGCCTGGCGGCTGTTCGCCGAGCGGGGGTTCGACCAGGTCCCGGTGGCAGAGATCGCCGCCGCGGCGGAGGTCTCGGAGGCGACGGTGTTCAACTACTTCGCGACCAAGGAGGACCTCGTCTTCCACCGGATGCAGGCGTTCGAACAGGAGCTCCTGAGTGCGATCCGCGAGCGCGAGCCGGGAGAATCGATCGTGCAGGCATTTGGGCGCTTCGCGCTCCAACCGCGAGGGTTCCTCGCGTCCGACGATCCAGGCGCCAACGAGGGCATGCGCGCGGCGGCGCGCGTGATCACCGGCAGCCCCGCGCTAATCGCGCGCGAGCGAGAGATCCTCGAGAGCTACACCGAGACGCTGGCGGCCTTCATCGCCGAGGAGCGAGGGATCGCGACTGACGACGTCGAGGCCTGGGTGGTGGCCAACGCGCTCATCGGGCTCCACCGGGCGCTCATCGTCTACGTCCATCGCCAGGCGCTGGCCGGCGTCGGGAATCGACGGATCGCCCGCAACATGCGCGCGCAGGGCAAGCGCGCACTCGCTCGGCTAGAGCACGGCATCGGGTAGACCGGGTCCGGCGCGGCGAGGCTACGTTCCCCTTCTTGGACGCTCCTGGGCATCGCTGCGTCGCCATGTAAATCGCAGCAAACCCCATCCCGAGCCACCGGGCTTGGCGACATAAGCATGGCTACGATGCTTATCTGGCCGGGGGACCCGCCGGGAAGGGCGGTTTGTCACGTTTTGCAGGGTGGCGACGGCCGGGGCGGCGCGCTCGGTCGGTGGGGTTAGAGCCAACGCCCGGAATCCGTGTGGACCGGCCAGGCGGAATCCGTGTGGACCGGGCAGGCGAAGGGCGCGTAAGCACCCACCAGGTGCTTGGTCGGGGAGGTTCGATGACCAGGGGCCGCCGTCGGGCGCTTGCGCCGCGCTCCGGCCACGGCCCCCCGGATCGCGGACCGCCGGAGGCACCCAGCCCGGCGGGCGGGCCACCAGATCGAAGAGACTCCTCGCGCGGCCGGGCGCGAGTCGCTACGCCTGCGGCGTGAACTGGCTCGCGGTGAACACCGCGCCCTGTGGGTCCCGAATCAGAGTCGTCCGCGTCCACTGGGTGTCCTCGGCGCCCAGCACCTCGGCGCCGAGGCGCTTGGCGGAGTCGACCGTGGCGTCCCGGTCGGCCACGGAAAACGCGACGTGCCAGTGCGGTCGCATACCCGGCTCAAGTGGGACGACGAAGCCGATGGCGTCCTCGAACCCGGGCGGCGCGCCGCCGGCCTGGTGGCGGGCGCGGATATCGGGATCCACCGTCGCCTCGAGGTGGTCGCCGTAGCCGGGTGAGCGCACCATCGGGGCGAAGCCGAGATCGTCGACGGCCCAGCCGAAGACCTCGATGTAGAAGCCGATCTCGTCGGGCTGGTCGGTATGGAGGTAGCTGAAGTTCCAGGTCCCGGGCTCGTTCACGGCCTGCGCTCCGAGCCGCCGGCCGGCCTTCCAGAGACGGAACGTCGCACCGTGTGGGTCACGGCAGAACGCGGTGCGCCCGGCCGGGCCGGGAGTGAACGGGCCGACGAGAACCTCCCCGCCGGCCGCGGTCACCCGCACGGCGGTGGCGTCGGCGTCGTCGACGGCGATGTATGTATTCCAGGTGCCCGCTTCGGTCTCGGCGGTCGCGAGGCCCGCAACGTCGCGTCCGTCGAGCGTGGCGATGGCGTACATCGGAGCCTCCGGCGGCGAGACGGTGTCGAACGTCCAACCGAACAGCCGGCGGTAGAAGTCCTGGGCGGCCTCGGGGTCGGGCTGCTCGGTGTCGACCCAGCTCGGCACGCCGTGGGGGTAGGTTCGTGTCGCGGTCATGCGAGTCACGCTCGCACAAATCGCGGACCAGTTCGGTCCGCTGCCGCTAGGTGATCACCCACGCGTCGTCGGAGATCACCGGGATCTCGGTGCCGTCCTCGGTGACCCCCAACCACCTCGACCCCCGGTCCGCCGACATCGCGTCTGGTGCACGTCGGACCGGTCGAAGCCGAGCGCCGCCTGCGCCTCCTCGTCCTCGGGCAGCTCGGGGACGGTCAGCGGATAGGCGTTGCCCCAGGCGATGTGGCTGGTCGCGTTCTCGTCGATGAGGGTGTCGCCGAACACCGTGCCGCTGTGGCCGACCGGCGAGGAGCCATGGACGAGCGCGACCCCGCCGACCCGAGCCGCTCCGGGGTCGGCAGCGATCTGGCTGCGCACGAGATCGGTGCCGCGGGTCGCCTCGACCTCCACCGCGCGGCCCCTCCTCGAAGCGGACGGCTAGCCCTCGACGCGACCGCCGGCGGTCAGGTTGATATTAGGAGGATCGCAAGCAGCGCGCCAGCAGCTCGACCAGCTCCCGCCGCTCGGCACTGGTGAGCCGCCTGAACATCGAAGACGCGGCGAGTGTCGCTATTAGGCGGTCGCGCGCCCGCCTGCCGGCCGGCGTGAGTACGAGTGCCCGCACCCGCCGGTCCCCGTGCGCGGGCGCGCGGGTGACGAGACTGCGTCGCTCCAGGCGCTTGACCAAGAACGTGACGTTGGACGGGTCGCAGCTGAGGCGCTCGGCGAGCTGGCGCTGCGACAGCGGCCCCGACGCCGGGTCCAGCTGCCATAAGGCATCGGCCAGCGGCGGCGTCAGGTCGAGCTCGACGAGGGTGTCGTGGAGCGTCCGTTCGAGGGTCGTGTGGAGCTCGTAGGCGGCCTGGGCGAGCCGGAGGGAGATCATTGAAGGCTTCACACACTGATACTCTACGTGAAGTCTTCACGTATTGTGTTGCCGTCGACACCGGAGGCGAGAGATGACAGGCGAGCCGAAGCTCCAGCCGCTGGAGGAAGCGGTGGATCATGTGCGCGGCCCGAAGGGCGCCAGAGTGATCCTCGTGTACGGCGATTACGAGTGCCCGTACACGCGCCGGGTGTACCGGGAGATCGAGCGCGTCGAGGCGGAGCTGGGGGAGGGGGTTCGGTTCGCGTTCCGGCACTTTCCATTGACCGAGATCCATCCGCACGCGCTGGCGGCCTCACTGGCGGCGGAGGCTGCGGCGGCCCAGGGTCGCTTCTGGGAGATGCACGACATGCTCTTCCACAGACAGAAGGCGCTCGAGGACGACGATCTGCGCCGCTACGCGGACGAGCTCGGGCTCGATCCCGTCCGCTTCGATCGCGACCGCGCCGGCGAGGCGGCGCTCGAGCGGGTCGAGCGGGACTATCGCAGCGGCCTCGAGTCCGGCCAGGTGCTCGGCACTCCCACCCTGTTCATCGACGGAGCCGTGCACGAGGGCGCGTTCGACGCCGCGACGCTGGTGGCCGCGCTCTCTCGGTGATTATGGTTTTCGCTATGACCGACTCCTCGCCGACGCCGCGTCGGCGTCCCGCGATCGTCGTGGTGGACGATGAGCCGACCGTGCTGGCCGCGGTGACGCGCGACCTGCGGCGCGGGTTCGGCGAGCGCTACCGGATCGTGCGCGCCGGCTCCGGCGAGGAGGGGCTTGAGGCGTTGAGGGAGCTGGCTCGCCGGGGTGAGCAGGTGGCGTTGCTTGTGGCCGACCAGCGCATGCCGGGGCTGTCCGGGACCGACTACTTGGTCCGTGCGCGGGGGATCGTGCCGACGGCCAAGCGTGTGCTGCTGACCGCCTACGCCGATACGGAGGCGGCGATCCAGGCGATCAACGAGGTCTCACTCGACTACTACCTGCTCAAGCCGTGGGACCCGCCCGAGGAGAAGCTGTTCCCCGCGGTCGAGGATCTGCTGGGCGCGTGGGAGGCCGGCGCCGCACTCGAATCGGGCGGGGTGCGGGTGGTCGGCCACCGCTTCTCCCGGGCCACCCACGACCTGCGCGATTTTCTCGCTCGCAATCAGATCCCCGGTCGCTGGCTCGATGTGGAGCGCGACTCCGAGGCGCGGACGCTGCTGAAGGTCGCCGGCGTCACCGAGGAGCGGCTACCGGTGGCGCTGCTCGAGGACGGCACAGTGCTAGAGCGCCCGACGGTGCTCGAACTGGGGGAGCGGCTGGGCATCGCCGGTCAGCCGGCGTTGGAGCACTACGACCTGGTGATCGTTGGTGGTGGTCCGGCCGGGTTGGCCGCGGCGGTGTACGGCGCGTCGGAGGGGCTGAAGACGATCATGGTCGAGAGCGAGGCGCCGGGCGGCCAGGCCGGGCAGTCGAGCCGGATCGAGAACTATCTCGGCTTCCCGGCCGGCCTGAGCGGCTCCGACCTGGCGCGGCGCGCGACTGACCAGGCGCGCCGGCTGGGCGCCGAGCTGCTGACGCTCCAGGATGCCGCCGGCCTGCGCGTCGAGGGCTCGGGCCGGATCGTCGAGCTCTCGGGCGGTGGGAGCCTGAGCGCCTCGAGCGTCCTCGTCGCCTCGGGCGTCTCGTACCGCCAGCTTGACGTGCCCGGTTTCGCCGAGTTGAACGGGCAGGGGATCTACTACGGTGCTGCCCTGACCGAGGCCCGCTCGTGCGCCGATCAGCATGTCGTGGTGATCGGCGGCGCCAACTCGGCTGGGCAGGCCGCCGTGTACTTCTCGAAGTACGCGCACCGTGTCACGATGCTCGTGCGGGCCGATTCGCTGGCCAAGTCGATGTCGCATTACCTGATCGAGCAGATCGACGGGCTCGAGAACGTTGACGTTCGCACCCGAACCGAGGCGGTCGGGGCGGAGGGCGACGGGCGGTTGCATGCGCTGCGTATCCGTCACGCCAACGGTGATGAGTCGACCGAGGACGTGGACGCCTGCTTCGTGTTCATCGGGGCGCTGCCCCGGACGGACTGGCTCGCCGGCGTGGTCGCGCGCGACGAACGCGGCTTCATCCTGTCCGGGCTCGATGCCAAGAGCGATCGCTGGCCGCTCGAGCGCGATCCGTTCCCGCTCGAGACGAGCGTCCCCGGCGTGCTGGTCGCCGGCGACGTCCGGGCTCGATCGATCAAACGCGTCGCGAGTGCCGTCGGCGAGGGGTCGATGGCGGTGTCGCTGATCCATCAGTATCTGGCCGAGGCATGACGACCGCCCGCGAAAAGCCCGTATCGGTGGCGGATCTGCGCCCCGTCGACCTGTTCGATGACATCGAAGACGGGGAGCTGGGCGAATTCGCGGCCGCGGCCGTGTGGCGTCACGCGGAACCCGGCGAGGTCGTGCTCGAGGCCGGTGAGCCCCCAGAGGGAATGTTCTGCTTGCTCGAGGGAACCCTGCAGCTTTTTCAGAGAGACGGGGATCGGTTCGAGCCGATCGGCACCCAGACGGCCCCGACGTGGATCGGTGCGATAGCGGCCCTCACCGAGGGAGATTTCGTTTCCCGGATGGTGGCGGTCAGCGACGCGGAGCTCGCCCTGATCCCGTCGGCCGATTTCCGACGCCTCGCCCTGGCCAATCCCGACGTGCACCGGCGAATCATGCGCCAGGTCCGTCCGATCATGACGCGCATGACGGCGATCCAGCAGAACCGCGAGCACCTGGCGGCGCTCGGCACCATGGCCGCCGGCCTGGCCCACGAGTTGAACAATCCGGCGTCGGCCGCGCGCCGGTCCGCCGCCGACCTGGCCGAGGCGCTCGACGTAATCGGCGCGACGATCAGGGAGTTCGTCGATGCCGGAATCGAACGTGAGGACGCGGCGCGGATCACCGATCTGCGCGACCAGGCGCTGCACCAGTGCGCGGAGCGCAGCCCGCTGTCCGCGCTCGACGCCGCCGACGCCGAGGACGATATGCGGGATCAGCTCGAAGCGCTGGGCGTGCCCGACGCGTATCGCCTGGCCGAGCCGTTCGCCGCGGCCGGATTGGATTCGCACTGGCTCGATCAGATGCACGAGCTCGCAGGACCCGCGACGCCCGCGGCGCTGCAATCGGTCGCGGCCTCGCTAAGCGCCCAGCGGCTGGTCAGCGACCTGCGCGAGTCGACTGAGCGCATGAGCTCGCTGATCTCGGCAGTCAAGGCGTACGCCTACATGGACCGCGGCGGCCTAATCGAGGCCGACATTCACGAGGGGCTCGAGACGACCCTGAAGGTCTTGGGTCACAAGCTCAAGAACACCGAGATCGAGGTCCGGCGGGATTACGACCGCACGTTGCCGGCGGTGACCATGTTCGGCTCGGAGGTCAACCAGGTGTGGACCAACCTGCTCGACAACGCGATCGACGCGGTCGGCGACCGTGGGACGATCACCGTCCTCACCGGGCTCGACGGTGAGTGCATCCTCGTCGACATCGCCGACACCGGACCCGGGATCCCCGTCGACGCTCGCTCGCACGTGTTCGAGCCGTTTTTCACCACCAAGGAGGTTGGCCGTGGCACCGGCCTGGGCCTCGACACCGTCCGCCGGATCGTCGTCGAGCGCCACGGCGGCTCGGTGACCTTCGACACCGGAGAGACAGGTACGACGTTCCATGTCTGGTTCCCGCTCCACCCCGCCACCCCCATTCGACCAACGGAGACGGAGACATGACCACCTGCACCCACCTGGACACCGTCACTGTGTTGGAACTGCCCGAGAGCGTTGCCGGGTGCGAGGACTGCTTGCGCGAAGGCGGCGTCTGGCTACACCTGCGGATCTGCCTGGAGTGCGGCCACGTCGGCTGCTGCGACGACTCGCCCAACCGGCATGCCACCGCACACTTCCACTCAGATGGCCATCCGCTGATCCGCTCACTCGAGCCCGGGGAGGACTGGAGCTGGTGCTACGTCGATGAGGTGGCGATGGTCATCCCAGACATCAAGGGCCACACCCGCATCCCCCCCTCGCCGATGCTCACGTAGGAGGTTGCGCGAGCGCAGCAGCGCGACCAGAACGGTCAGGCCGCCGGCGGCGGCGACGAAGGCGAAGGCGGCGGCGGGACCGGCGTCATGCGCCAGCATTCCCGCCGCGGCTGCGCCCAGCGATTCTCCGGTCAATGTGGCGGTGAGCAGCCAGGAGAACGCCTCGGTCTCCGTGCCGGCCGGCGCTGCCGAGTCGACGAGTGAGTAAAGGCTGGCGACCGTCGGCGCGATGGTGGCTCCGGCCACGGTGATCATCGCGCCGAGCGCGAGCACGCTGCCCGTGGTCATGATCAGCGCTCCGTGGCTCAAGGCGAGCGCGGCGAGCAGCAGCAGCAGTCCACGCGGACTTCTCGCCCCACCGCCCAGGCGTGTCGCTGCGATCCCGCCCACAAGCGAGCCGGCACCCCACAGACCGAGCAGCGGTCCAGCCGCCGCCGTGTGTCCGAGCGCATGGGCGGCGGCGGTGACGCCCACCTCGGTGGCCCCGAATGCGGCCCCGGTACCGCCCAGGATGAGGACGAGGGTCCGGATCGTCGGCGAGCCCAGTGAGCCGCCACGGCGGCGTGGCGCGCCCGGATCCGGCCGCCACTGTCGCGATGCCGCTCGAGTGGCGAACGCGAGCGTCCCGGCGAGCATCGTCGCGCCGCTGAACACGAGCGCGGCACCGGTCGACCACAGCTCCCCGACGCCCAGCGCGAGCGGAGGGCCGGCGATGAAAGTCACCTCGAGCGCCGCTGACTCGAAGGCGAACAGGGTGCGCAGCCGATCGTGATCGGGCGCGAGCTGGGGGAGCAGCGTCCGTACGCACGCGTCAAGCGGCGGGGTAGCCGCCCCGGCTGCGGCGGCCAGCACGACGAGCAGAACCGCAGGGGCGCTGCGCGGGAGAAGACCCGCAGCGAGGAGGGCCAGCGCGGTGACCGTCGCGCCGCAGATAAGCACCCTGGTTTGTCCGCGGCGGTCGACGAGACCGCCCAGCAGTGGCGCTGACAGAGCGCTGGCGATCGCGTACGCCGCGCTTACCGCTCCGGCCACGGCGAACGATCCGGTCACCCGCTGCGCGTGAACGAGCAGGGCGATACTGAACATGGCAAGCGGGAGGCGCGCGACGATCGAGCTCGTGATCAGCGCCGGCGCGCCGGGGCCGCTGAGGATCTTGGGGGCGTGCGGGCGAAAGGTCATGGCTCGGCCAAGGTACGCCGCAGGCGGCCCACTGATAAGAGCCAATTCGGTGCGGAAGTAGTGAGCCGGTTTGTTGACCGGTCGCGCCGGGCCACCGACACAAGAGAGTCAGAGGAGGTCGGCGACCTGCGCGATCCCGCGCTCGATCGCGGGCTCGGTCAGGTCACCGAAGCCGAACACGACCTGCGGCGGCCCGCCGCGCCCGCTCAGCCGAAACAAACTCATGCCGTAGAGGCCGACCGAGCGGGCCCAGGCCGCGTCCACGGTGGCGCCCTCGTCGGCGTGGGGGCTGAGATCCGCCACCGCATGGAAGCCGGCGGCAAGGCCGTGGAGGGTGACGTGGGGGGCGTGGTCGGAAAGGGCCCGGATCAGCGTGGCTCGCCGGGCCCCGTACACGCGGCGCATGTGGCGTAGGTGCCGGTCGTACCGGCCGGACTCGATCAGTGCAGCGAGCGCGAGCTGGTCGAGCGCGGGCGATCCGCGGTCGCTAAGGCGCTTGTCCTCGACGAGTGCTTCATGCAACGAGGCCGGGCACAGGATCCAGCCGAGCCGCAGCGCCGGCGCGAGCGACTTGCTTACCGTGCCGAGCAGCACGACTCGGTCGGGAGCGAGGCCTTGCAGTGCCCCGACTGGATCGCGGTCATATCGGAATTCGGCGTCATAGTCGTCCTCGACGATGATCGCGTCGTGCTCGTTGGCCCACGCCACCAGCGCCTGACGCCGCTCCGATGCGAGCGCCGTGCCGGTCGGGAACTGGTGGGTGGGGGTGAGGACCACTGCCCGCACATTGGTCGCGCCGAGTGCGTCGACGTCGATCCCTCGCTCGTCGATCGGGACCGGGACCGCCTCCATCCCGAGGCGCCGGCAGATCACGTAGTAGTCGTCATCGCCGGGATCCTCGATGCCGACCCGTCGCGCCCCGTCGTCGGCGAGCGCGCGCAGCACCAGGTTGATGCCCTGCCCAAACCCGGCGCACATGACGATGTGCTCCGGATCGGCGACGGTGCCGCGTACGCGGCGCAGATAACCGGCCAGTACCTCGCGCGCGACGACCGCGCCCCGAGGATCTCCGTAGCCGAGGTCATCCGGCATCGCGTCACGACAGCTCTCGCGCAGGGCCCAGGCCCAGTCGCGCCGCGGAAAGCTCGTCAGGTCGGGAACACCGGGCCGGAAGTCGACGTCGAGTCGCCGCCCGGGTGAGGGCCAGGAGAACGGGTGCGACGGTCCTTCGGCCGGCGCCCAGGCCGGCGCGCCTCGGTGGGTTCCGGCCGGCGCGAGAGCCTGCGCGGCGACCCGGGTGGCGGAGCCGGACGTGGCGGTGAGGAACCCCTCCGCTTGGAGCTGGCTGTAGCACTCGAGCACGAGGCCCCGCGAGATCCCGAGCTCGGCCGCCATCGCGCGCGAGGACGGAAGGCGTTCGCCCGCCGCCAGGCGGCCGGACCGGATCGCTTCCCGCAGCTCCCGCTCGAGCTGAACCCGCAGCGGTTCGGGCCGCGCGCGGTCGAGCGTAAGCAACAGCTCGGGCCCCAAACCGGCCCACTCGATCGGCATCGATCGCCATGCTACCCCTGGGCCGGTTCGTTGCGGGCTCATTCCTAATCAAGGCGGGTTCCTGCGGCTGCTGGTTCGCGAGGCGGGGATCGACGCCGGATTTGGCTATGACCCGGCCCCCGGGGCGATCGCCGACGCCCGCCGGCTGTCGGGTGATCCACCACTGACGTTTGAGGCCGCCGACACCGTCCCGGCCGGTTGGGATGGTTTCGGGGCGGCGTTCAGCCACGAGGTCCTCTATTTGTTGCATGACCTGAGCTCCCACGCCACCGCAATCCATCGCTCGCTCGCTCCCGGCGGCGTGTACTACGCGGTGATGGGCATGCACGCGGGCAGCCAAGGGATGGCCGATTGGCACGCGGACAATGCGCAGCGTCTGGATCTGCCGCCGCTGTATTCGTTAGACGAGGTGGTTCGCGCCTTCACCGAGGTGGCTTTGGAGCGGCGGCGTCGCGGTTGAAGATCGGCTTTGTTCCCCTGTCCGAGCACGCGCGGAGCTTCCCGGCGGCTCGAGTACTTCTACGAGCACAAAGTGATGCTCAAGTTCGAGAAGGCGGGATGAGGCTCGGGGCTCGGCATCACGAAACATTCCAACCGAAGTAGACCTCGGCTCGCCGGATCCGGTCGGCGCTGAAGGTCAGGATCTCGGTGTTGCGGCCTCGGCCTCCGTCGGGCCGGGTCATCTCGTAGGTCACGATCACCTCGTCGCCGGCCTGCACCATCCGCACGAACTCGAACTGCTGACCCTGACCGGACCCAGGCCAGCAGCGCTCAAAGTAGCCGGCTCGGTCGAGGTCGACGTCGAGCGGGCTCGAGATCACCAAGAGCGGCTCGGTCATCTCGGGCGACACCACGAAGGTTGTGCTCGTTCAGGTCGATCCGGGCTACGCCGGCGATCCGGGACATCCCGGGACCGGGACCGTGGTCGGATTCGTGTGCGGCGGTGGCGTGACCATCACCTGATGGCGGCCGCGCGTGGTGAGACGAGGCGCGGCGGCTACCCAAGCCCCCGCACTTCGCCACATGGTACGACCTGGAGGCTAGAACCTCCACCAAAACTCCACTTCCGGCCCGGGCGCTCAAACGCCCCGCGGTAGCTGCCGAAGCGGCCTATGTCGAGAAAGGCTAACTCGTCGTGAGGCGGGGGCGCAAAGCCAGGGGTCTCGGGGATTCGAGACGGCCCAGCTGCCGATCGTCAAGAAAGATCGTGCGCCGTTGCCGGCGACCCCGCATGGAGGTTCAGCCTTGCCTTCGCTCATCCACTCACGCCTGCGCGCCGGCGTCTTGCGGATCGCAGCCCCGACCTGTGTCGGGGTGTTCGCGAGCACGGGTGTCGCGCTCGCCTCGTGCCCGGCCCGGTCGCTCAGTACTCCGTTTACGCAGTGGGGCGACAACAACAGTTACTTCCTCGTCCCGGGCGGCTCATTCGAAGGAACCCCCGACCAGGTGGGCTGGACGCTGTCGGGTGCGAGCCTGACCCCCGGCAACGAGCCGTTCTACGTGGACGGCAGCGGCGACAGCCAGTCGCTCACGATCTCGGCCGGAGGCAGCGCGACATCGCCATTCTTCTGCGTTGACAACACGATGTCGGACCTGCGGTTCTTCGCCCAGGAGGCGACAGCCGGAAGCGACCTCCAGGTGCAGGCGCTCGTTCAGACCGACAGCGGTGTGCAGACGGTGCCGGTGGAGGATCTGGCCGACGGCTCGATGCCGTCGTGGGCTCCGACTCAACCGACCGGCAACAGCAGCGGTCTGCCCGATGGCGACACGGTTCAAGTGGCGCTCGAGTTCTCGGCGCCCCAGTCGGCCGGCAGTTGGCAGATCGACACGTGTACGTCGACCCGTATCGGTCCGGCTGATCGCGGGCAGGCTGGTTGGAGGGACGAGTCATGAGCACGATCGAGCTCTACGAAACGGAATCGGTCACCGAGCGGCTGCTCGAGTGCAGCTGGGCGGGACGGGACCGGCGCGCCTCCGAGCGTGAGCTGCTCGTCGACGCGAGCGCGGCGCACTGTTCGTCGCCACCGCCGGCGAGCTGGTCCCGCGCGGGCCTCCGGCGGGCATGCGCCCGGCAGCGGGCCTATCGCTCCGCTGTCTCGCACGAGACGGCGTGCCACGAGCTGAGGCGCTGCGTGGGAACGCAGTTCGACCCGGCAGTTGTGGACGCGCTTCTTCGGGTCTTGGAAGACGGTGGCGACGAGCGCAAGCTCGACACGGCGCAGACCGCCGCGGGCCACGTCCGATCACTTCTCGCCGCCTAGTTTGCGCCCCCCAGCGGACCGTGTGCCCCGGATGGACCCGGGGCACACGGTCGCTTTGACGTCCTGTCAGGCCGAGTCGCGCTGGAACGTCCTCGTGCCGAACGCCATGCCGACCAGGATCAGCCCGGCGCCGACGGCCAGCCCGAGGCCGACGGTGCCGTTCACCACGTGCCCGTGGAACAGCGCGCGGAGCGCGTCGACGATGTGCTTGACCGGATTGACGTTCGAGATGGTCCGCAGCCAGCCGGGCGCCAGCGTCATTGGCAGCAGGATCCCCGAGAGCAGCAGCAGTGGGACGGCGAGGCTGTTGGTGATCGAGGCCATCGCATCTTCGGTGCCTGTCAGCAGCGCCACCGCGTAGGAGGCGGAGGCGAAGGCGGCGCCGACGGCGGCCACCAGCAGCACCGCCAGCACGACCCCCCCGAGGGGCGCGCGCAGGCCGAAGGCGTAGGCGGCGGCGAGGAGCACGGTCGATTGCACGATCAGCACGACGCAGTCGCGGAGCACCCGTCCTGCGAGCAGCGCCAGCCGCGAGGCGGGGGTCACCCGCATCCGCTCGATCACGCCGTCGCGAACTTCCGCGATCAGGCCGAAGCCGACGAACAGCGCCCCGAAGATCCCGAGTTGAACGAGCAGGCCCGGGGTGAACACCTGCCAGGAGCTGCCGCGCGGGAATCCGGGCAAGCCCGCGACTCGCTTGAGCAGCGGGCCGAACAGGGCCAGATACAGAAGCGGTTGCATCAGCCCGATGATCAGCCACACCTTGTTGCGCAGCGACAGGCGCGTCGCTCGCACGAACACGAGCCGGGTCTCGCTCAGAAATCGCATCGCGGGCTCCTTACGAAGATTCTGCGGCGCCTGACGGAGGCGCCTTAGGCGGCCACCGGCTCGTCGCGCAGCTCGCGGCCGGTCAGGGACAGGAACACGTCGTCGAGCGTGGGGCGGCGGACCTCGATTCCGGCCAGGCCGGCGCCCGCATCTGAGAACGAAGCCAGCAGGGCCGGGAGCGTGACGCTGGCGTCGGGGACGCTGAAGTCGAGCAAATCTCCCTCGGCACGGAGGATGGTGAGCTCGTGCATTCGCTCGAGCACCGCGCGGGCCCCGGGCAGCCGATCGGGGCTGCTCAGCTGCAGCGCGACCCGATCGCCCGATACCGAGCGCTTGAGCTCGGCGGGACTGCCGCGGGCCACGATCTCGCCGTGGTCGATCACGAAGACGCGGTCGCACAGCGAGTCGGCCTCCTCGAGGTAGTGCGTGGTGAGGAAGACCGTCACCCCGCGCCCGTCACGCAGCGCGCGGATGTGCTGCCAGAGGTTGGCGCGCGACTGCGGGTCGAGCCCGGTGGTCGGCTCGTCCATGAACAGCAGCGGCGGCTCGTTAATCAACCCGAGGGCGACGTCGAGGCGTCGGCGCTGGCCACCCGACAGCGTGCCGGTGGGTCGCTCCCACGTCCCGGAGAGGTCGAGCTGCTCGATCACGGTTTGACCGCGCCGGGCGGCCTCGCCGCGGAAGAGGCCATGCAGGCGGCCGTGGTCGACGAGCTCCTCGCCGACGCGCGCCTGGGGCGTCGTGCTGCCCCGCTGCGGGACATAGCCAATCTTGCCTCGTACCCGCACCGGCTGGGTCCGGAGGTCGTAGCCGGCGACGGTCGCCGTTCCGGAGCTCGGCTTGAGCAGGGTGGTGAGCATGCGGAGCGTGGTCGTTTTGCCGGCGCCGTTGGGCCCGAGGAAGCCGACGATCTCGCCGGTGGCGACGTCGAGGTCGACGCTGCGCACGGCGTCGATCGGGCCCTGTCGGGAGGGGAAGCGCTTGGCCAGGCCCCGTGCCTGCACCATGTAGTCAAAGTTGAACATGATGGCGATAGTCAAACATGAATAATCATTGTTGTCAACTAAGATGTCGGGTCTCAGATGCCCGCCAACCGGCTACTGCTTCTCGGAACCGTCCGGCTCTTCCAGCCGGTGCACGGCTACTTCGTACGCCGAGAGCTGATGAGTTGGCATGCGGAGATGTGGGCGCATCTCAACCCGGGTTCGGTCTACAACGGCTTGCGCACGTTGACCCGTGAGGGCCTGCTCGAGGAGGTGGGAACCGAGGCTCAGGGGGGCCGCCCGGCGCGCACGACCTACCGGCTCACGGGCGACGGCGAGTCGGAGTTCCTCGTGGTCCTCAGGAACGACCTGTGGGGCGTGCGCGCCTTCGAGCCGGCGGACTTGATGGCCGCCTGGAGCTTCGCGTGGGCCTTGAAGCGCGACGAGGTCATCGCCGCCCTCGACCACCGGGTGGAGCAGATCGAAGGGTCGGCGCGCGCCAACGAGTTCGTGATCGAGGATCTGCTTCGGAGCCAGACCACGCCGGATACGGTGGCCGAGCACTACCGGCTCACCCAGGCGCGACTCGACGGAGAGGCGCGCTGGGCGCGGGAACTAGTGGAGCGGCTGCGGGCCGGCGCGTACTGGTTCGACGGCGAGCCCAACCCGCCGTGGAGCCGCGCGCAGGGCGGCGAGCGGGGCGAGGCCGGCGGTGGTTTGGAGACCGGCGGCGCCGGCGCTCGCGGGCCCGGTCCGTCCGACGGGGCATAGCGCCTGGCCCGGCGGGCGTACGCAAATGATTTGCGTACCCGGCGTGCATGACTCGTCATGCGAGCGCCCCGCGGCCGGGCGTGACGGACTCGGCATGCCCTACACGCTTAATCCGTCGCGGTCTGGGCGGCCGGGGCGGAGTGACGGGACATGCATGTCCGTGCGCTCAGTCGAAGATCGGCGGCGCAGGACCGGGGCGCGGCGGTCCGAAACGAGCGTAGGCCTCCTGCGGTGACTCGGTCTCGTCGGATACGCCGGCGCCGCGGCGTATCGCCGCCGGCTCGACGGGATAGCGGACGCTCCCCGTCTCCTTGCGGGCGCCCACCGCGAGCACCAGTGCCGGCGCTTCGCCGGCGGCGACGATGGTGTGGGGCGTGCGGGAAGGGCAGTGGAAGAAGTCCCAGGTCCCTAACGGCCGCTCCTCACCCTCGACAAGGAGAATCGCCTCCCCTTTGAGGATCAGGAAGTCCTCCTGTCCGGCCTCGTGGTGGTACATCGACATCGGCTTGCCCGGCTCGAGCCAGTACAGGCAAACGCCGAGGTCGTCGAAGTGAGCCTCCCCCTCGCCGCCGAAGCGGCACACCGCGCGCATGTCGTTGTGCAACCAGCGCGCGTTGCGGACGTTGACCACGAACCAGCCGGCGGTGGTCGGGACGCCGTCCTCGAGCCTCGCCTCGCTCATCGATCACCTCGCATGCTCACGATGGCGCCTCGGTCAGCTCGGTGTCGTCGTCACGGTAGGGCGGCGCGCAGGCGCAGAGGAGGACCAGGTCCTCGTCCGGCCCCGCCCACAGCTTGTGCTTCGTGCCGGCGGGAATGACCACGCAGTCGCCGGCGCCGACCTCCTCCTCATCGTCGCCCAGACGCATACGGCCGCGGCCGGCCGTGAAGTAGTAGATCTCCTCGCTCTCGCGGTGCAAGTGCTCGACGGTCTCCCGGCCGGCAGAGAGCGTCGCCTCGGCCAGGCTCTGGTGGCAAGCCGTGGTCCAGGCCGGACCGGCCAGCTCCCGGATCGTGGAGCCGTCGAGCGTGGTGAAGCTCTCGACACGGTGTCGGCTGCAGATCTCGATGGGCACGGAGCCTATCCCGCTCGCGCCGAGGGTTCAGCCTCCACTCATATCGACGGCGTAGATGTTCTTCGGTTCGATCGTGACCGCCACCCGGCTTGCGCCGGGTGGGTCGTACACCTTGAGGTCGGCGTTCTATTTCGCGCCGAGCTTGTCCGCGAACGTGTAGTCGTCGTCCGCTTCGATCTTGGCGTCGCCGCGCACCTCGACGTACCGCTACGGGTTCCGGACGTCGAGCAGGAACAGGGCGCAGCGGGGGTCCCGCCGGAGGTTGCGGGTCTTCAATCGCGACGTGTTGAGCGAGAGCTTGAGTTCGCCGTCGTCGTACAGGAACCAGATCTCGGTGACCTGTGGATAACCGTCGCGGCCGATCGCGGCCAGCGACGCGACCTGCGCGTTCAGGAGGTCTCGGTGAGATTCGGGGAAGAGCGTCATGCCGACATTCTCCTGACACGCAGGGATGCAACCACTACGAGGCTGCGCGATAGCGCAAGTAGACAACCCCGCTGTTGTAGGTCTCGGCGTTGACCAGCGTCAGCTTGATCGGGGCGCTTCCGTCGGGGAACAGCCGGAGCCCGGTGCCGAGGGTGAGCGGGAACACAAACAGATGGAACTCGTCCATCAGGCCGTCGGCGAGCAGGGCGCGCACCAGCATGGCGCTGCCGCTGACGTAGAGGTTGCCGTCGATCGAATCCTTCAGGTCACGGATCGCCTCGGCGCTGTATGGGCCCAGGATCTTCGAGTTGCTCCAGTCCGCGCTGTGAAGCGTGGACGACACGACGTACTTGGGTGACTCGTTCATGAACGGCGCGCCGGGATCCTGCTCCGCAGTCCGTCCGGACCACGCCGGCGCGAACATCTCGTACGTCCGGCGTCCCAGCAGCAGCCCCTTGCTGGCTCCCATGATGGCGCCGATCGCCCCGCCCATCCTGGGATCGAACGGATAGTCCATCGTCCAGCGCGGCTCGTCGATCACGCCGTCGAGGGTGATGAATTCATGTACCGCGATGTTGCCCACGATCTGGCTCCTCTCAGCTTCTTGGTGCGCCTCGGAACGGTGTGCGCTTGCCTAACCGACCGACCGGGTGCCTGAAAATCATCGCGGGCCGGCGTTGACCCTGCACGATGCGCCGAGAGCCGGAGCGAAACGATCGCCCGACTCGTCGTGTTGATAGATGACGCGGCTAACATGCGCCGCGCCCAGAGGAAAACGACGAGAGGAGCTCTCGTGAAGAAGCTAATCGCCGCTCTTGTGGGGCTGGCCGCGTTTGCGCCGTCGGCGCTCGCGGCGTCTCACTTCGTGAAGGTGAACCCGAGCAGTGTGGCGCCCGGCAAGACGGTGACGGTGTCTGGCTCGGTTGGGACCGGCTGCCAGACGGGACACAAGAACGATGCGGCCACCCTCTTCTCCCAGGCGTTCAAGGGTGCCACACACACGAACTTCGCCGGCGTCCCGTCGGTGTCGGCATCGCTGGCGAACAGCACGAACGGATCGTTCTCGATCAAGGTCAAGCTCGCCAAGAACGTGAAGACCGGCAAGTACTCGGTCGGAGGCCGCTGCGGCGGCGGCAACTTCGGCTCGACCACGCTGAAGGTGGCCAAGTCGGTCGGGACCAGCGGGCTTCCCGGGGAGTACTAGACCAGTTGGCTCACCCTCCGGCGGCTGGCGGCGCTCGTCGATGGCGCCGCCGGCTATCCCGGCGTTACGATGACCTCGGAGCGCGGCGCGCCGCGCTTCGTAGCCTCATCGACCGGGGGAGTGTGAGTGAAGTGTCAACCGTCATCGAAGACCTGAAGCGCCTGGAAGAGCGAATCCTTGCGCGTATCAAGGAGCTCGAGGCGAATTCCGCCGAGCTCGAGCAATTGCGTGAGGTCGCGGCGCGGCTGGGAATCCTGGACCGCGAGCGGCGCGACGACGGGTCGGCGACAGGAGCGGCGACAGCGACCGCGACGCGGTCACGTCGCCGAACGACGGGATCGCGCGGTCGCGCGTCCGGGACGAAGGCCCGACCCGGGGGAGCGCGTTCTGCCACGCGCGCCGCCACCGCGGCGCCGGCGGGCGCCCAATCGACCCGGCGCGAGCGCGTGCTCGAGGTGGTCGGGGTCGAGCCCGGAATAAGCGTGAGGGAAATCGTCGCTCAGCTCGGCGTCAATCGCACGTCGCTGTACCCGGTGGTGCGACAGCTGGTGAGCGACGGCCTGCTGTACAAGGACGGCCCGGGCCTCTGGCCGGCCGTGCGCTGAGGCAAGCGGGAGGGCTGCGGTGGATCGTCGCGCTGACGGTCACAGCGGCCATGCTCGCGGGGCCCGCGTGGGCCGCGGCTGCCGTCGGCTGGGGGATAAATCTCGACGGGATGGTCACGGGCGACCCGCCCGCCTTCTCCTACCAGCACAACCCGTACTTCCTCGAGCTGATGGGCGGGGCGTCGTGTGCCAGCTCCAATCCGACCAACGCGATCTGCTACGCCCGTATCTACGTTCCGTGGGACGCGGTCAACGACGGCGAGGGAAGCTTCGCCGCCGGCACCTGCGCCCCGTCTCCGTCGGGCCCGGGCACCGAGGAGGCGGCGTTCGCCGACGAGCTGAGCGCGGCCGAGCGCCTGGTCGGCGTCGGGCACGTGCTGGTGTCGCTGACCACCGCTCCGCCAAGCTCGCACGACGACATCTGGCCGACCGACCCCGAGTACGAATGCGGTCTCAGCGGGCTCGAGCGAGCCGCACCCGGGGTCACGGACTGGGAGGTGTTCAACGAGCCCGACTCGATCTATCCGGCTGACTCGACGGCGACCGGCGGGCCCGACTGCACCCACCGCAACGGGGTGTGGGTGGGCGGCTCAGGCGTCTTCTATCAGTGCTTGCTCGGAAGTGGGGCGGTCAAGCCGTCGGGCGGGAACGGGCACGGCGGCAGTGCGCAGGCCGCCGCCTACTGGTACCTCGACGCCAAGCGCGTGGATTCCAACCCGTCTTACACGCTGCTCGCCGGGGGCTTCAACTACTCCTCCTCACGGTGCACCCCGTCGACGTGTTACTACCTGCGGGGCTACATGCGGACCCTGTCGGCGATCTATTCGCATCCGCCGGACGCGATCGCGCTGAATCCCTACATCGACGTGAGCTACGCGGCGCTCAACGCCGCCGATCCGGTTCCGCCACCGTCGTCCGGCCTGCCCAGCGCTCTGGGTGCGATCACGGCGACCGACCGGTTCTACCCGAGCGGCCCGCCGATCTGGTTCACGGAGGTGGGGGTGTGGCTGACCGACTCGGGCAAGGAACCGGTAACGCGCGACTGCGCGGACGGCAATCCGCAGGACGACGGATCGTGGGCGGCGTGTCTGAACGGCAACCCGCTGGCGCAGGCGCTGGCCGCCGAGGGCTATCTGCGGCTGCCGGACGAGTCGCCGCAGGTCCAGCGGGTCTACTACTACGACTTCGACGACCAGAACCCCGGCTGGGACTCTGGACTCGTCAACCTAAGCCCCTCGCTGGTCGGACCGCACGGCTACGGCACGCCGCGCACGGCCTGGTGCGTGCTGCACGCCTTCGTCCTCGGCGAGAGCCCGAGCGCAGCCGAGAGCGCGGCCGTCCGGCCGGGCGCGCCGTGCGACGACGGAGATCCAAGCGAGCCGGCGTACACGCCGGTGGTGGATCAGGCGTACCTGAGCGATCCACTGCCGGTCAAGGCCTCCGTCGCGGACAGCGCCGCCACCCCGGGTGAGCTGGGGCGGGACGTGATGCTGACCGTGGCCGACCAGATCCGAACCCTGGTGGCGTCGCTGTAGGGGCGGTCTCTATGCGGTGAGCGCGACGGCGGCCTCGGGCGTGGCCACGTGGAAGCTGAAGCTCTCCTCCAGGTAAAGACGGACCGCCTCGGCGTCGTGACTCGCGTAGCCGATCGAGAGGTCCTGGCCCGACTCGATCCGGAAGTCGCCGCCGCGCAGGCTGATCACGACGGCGCCGGCCACCCCAGGCGCCCACACGATCGGGCCGTCGAGGATCTTCTGCAGGTGCTCGAGAAGCGGGTAGCCGCCGTGCTCGGCGGTCTGCGCCACCTGCTGGTAGTGCTCCCCGCCGAGCGCCAGCCCATAGGGGCCGCTGATCCCGTTGTGGAGGAGCAACTCGACCGCGGCCGCCACCGGGCGCGGGTAATCGTCGGGCTTCGGTCCGAGCGGAATCGGGTCATGGGGAGACGCCTCACCGATGCCGGTCAGCGCACCGTGCCAGCCGTGGAACACCGCGATGTTCTCGGCCACGGCGATCTGGTGCGCCGCTCTGTCGAGCGTCTCGAGATCGGCATCGTCCGCGCCGCGGTCGGCGTCGCGCAGTTCGGCGAGGGCCAGCTCGAAGTCGGCGCGCACCTCGACGAGCGGCAGCACCTGTCGCCTCAGTCCCGCCACCCCCTCGCATGGGGCCGAGGCAAGCGGCGCGGTCCGCCCCAGGTTGGTGGCAGAGTACTCCCAGCCATGGGGGCCGGAGAAGTCGACTAGCCGGCGCGCGGCGAGCGCCGGCGCGAGACGCTGCCGCGCCTCGTCATCGAGCATCTTCCAGCCGTCGTCGCTGATCGGTGCGAGTGAACGGAGTAGGTGGTTCATCGCCGCGCTCCCCTCAAGCTCCCGATGCCGAGCGATCCGGATGGGTATCCGCCCTCGCCGTCGGCGCCGTTCCCCTCGAAGGTCTCCGCCTCCGCCTCCTCGCCGTGCTCGACGATGTCGCCGGGCTGAAAGAGGATGCCCTGGGCGATTTCACGCCAGGCCGGGGCGCGTCGAAGCAGGAACTCGAGATCCATGCTGAAGTGCTTGAACTCCTCGCCCTGGGCGTCGCGCATCACCTCCACGGCCTCGGGATCGCTCTCGACCGCGATGCGCTGTTCGTACCATCCAATCGCCTCGGCCTCCTCGGTCAGCGAGGCGCACAGGCGCGCGAACGTGCGGGTGGCGGCCGTTAGCTCCTCGGGAGGTTCGTGGTACTGATCGAAACCCATCGGCTCTCCTTGGGGGTCGGGGCGGGCGCGCTGGTGGAACTCTACGCGGGCCGTAAGCTCGAGGGGTGAGCAGTGAGCTTGGAGCACCGGCGTGGTCTGGGGAGCATCTGGTTTTGACCGGGAGCTGCTCGTGGACCGACAAGACGCTGATCGAGCAGGGCGACTGGTATCCGAGCAAGACGATGTCGGCGGAGGAGCGTCTGCGCTACTACGCGTCGCAGTTTCCGCTGACCGAGATCGACTCGACGTACTACGCCCCGCCGGCGGAGCGACAGGTCGCGTTGTGGGTGGAGCGCACGCCGGCCGAGTTTCGATTCGACGTCAAGGCCTATTCGCTGCTGACGGGCCACCCGACGAGGCCGCGTTCGCTGTGGCGGGACCTGCGCGAGGGCCTGGACCCGGAGGTCGCCGAGAAGCGCAACATCTACCCCAAGCACCTTGGGGCGGAGGGCATGGACGAGGCGTGGCGGCGGTTCGAGGGCGCGCTCCGGCCGATGCACGAGGCGGGCAAGCTGGGCGCGGTCCTCTTCCAGTACCCGCCCTGGTTCGGCCCGCGGCGGGACAACCGGGCCGAGATCGAGGCACTCCGCGAGCGCCTGCCCGACTACCGGATCAGCGTGGAGTTCCGCTCGCCGCGCTGGACGGAGGAGGAGCGCGACCGCGAACGGACGCTGAGCATGCTCGGGGAGCACGGCCTGATCTTCGTGGGTGTCGACGCACCGCCGGCGTCGGGGCTTCCCCGGGTGATGGCGGTGACCAACCCGGACCTGTTTCTGATGCGCTTCCACGGGCGCTCGGACAGCACGTGGAAGGACACATCGCGGTCGGCGGCCGAGCGGTTTCGCTACCTGTACTCGCTCGAGGAGCTCGAGGAGCTCGTTCCGGCGATCGTCGAGCACGCCTCGGAGGCACGCGAGAGCCATCTGCTGATGAACAACTGCTACAGCGACTACTCGGTTCGCAACGCGGCCCAGCTACGTGACCTGCTCGCGCGAGATTCCAGCTGAGCTGGTGTGCCGACTCGAGGAGCACGCGGTGGACGCGTGGCCGGCCACCGTGACTTCGCGGACCGCCGACGGGTGGGTGCTGCGGGCCACGCCGGGACTGGATCGCGCCCGCTCGAACAACGCGCTCACGCCGTGCCGGGAGCTGGTCGCGGCCGAGCTTCCGGCGGCGATCGCGTCGGTTGAGAGCTTCGCGCGCCGGTACGGGATCCACGCCGGTATCCAGGTCAGCCCGGTGTCGCTGCACGGGCAGTTGATGCGCGAGCTGGACCGGCGTGGGTGGGGGAAGCGCTGGCCGGTGCTGGTGCTGGCGGCGGACCGAGACGAGAAGGTGTGGGCGGAGCCGGGGTTGGATGCGATGCCGTCGCTCGAGCGGGCCGACCACGCGACGCCGGAGTGGCTCAGCGCGTGGGCCCGCTGCGAGCCCGGCCGCGACGCGGAGGCCCACGCTCGCACCGTGTTCGGGGACCTCGCGGGGCGGGCCAAGTTCGCTCGCCTTGACGATGCCGCGGTCGGGATCGCGGTCGACCACGACGACCTGGTCGGGTTGTTCTGCCTGGCGGTTGACCCCGCGCGCCGGCGTTCCGGGCTCGGGACGTCGCTCGTTCGGGCGCTGCTGGCCGGCGCGGCGGCAAGCACCGCCTACCTCCAGGTGGAGGAAGACAACACGCCGGCGGTGGCGCTGTACGAGCGGCTGGGCTTCGCCGAGGCGTACCGCTACTGCCACCGGCTGGCGCCGGGCTGAGGCCGGTTTCCGGGGCCTCGGCGGGGGTAAAGTCCTCACGCGATGGCCGGAGCAGACGATCGCGCCCGGATCGAGCCGCCGGTGCTGGCCAACGTAGGCCTGACGATCAACGGGGCCCAGCACGAGCTGACGATCGACACGCGGACCTCGCTGCTGGACCTGCTGCGCGAGCATCTCGACCTGACCGGGCCCAAGAAGGGCTGCGATCACGGACAGTGCGGGGCCTGCACGGTCCTGATCGACGGCCGGCGGGCAAACGCGTGCCTCGCGCTCGCGGTCGCACACGACGGCGCGGAAATCGTGACCGTCGAAGGGCTCGCCGACACGGACGGAGAGCTCCACCCGCTCCAGCGCGCGTTCATCGCGCACGACGCCTTCCAGTGCGGGTATTGCACGCCGGGTCAGCTGTGCTCGGCCGCGGGCATGCTGGGTGAGGTTCGTGACGGCTGGCCGAGCGCGGTGACGCCGCACGCCGACGGCGGGATCGAGCTGACCGAGGCCGAGATCCGCGAGCGGATGAGCGGCAACATCTGCCGCTGCGGCGCCTACGCCAACATCGTGCCCGCGATCGCCGACGCCGCCGCATGAGGCCGTTCCGATTCGAGCGCGCCACCGACGCCGCACACGCCGTCGCACTCCGCAGCGACGACCCGGAGGCGCGGTACCTCGCCGGCGGGACCAACCTGGTCGACCTGATGCGACTCGGGGTGGAGACACCGGGCACGTTGATCGACGTCAACCGGATCGAAGGCCAGAACGACATCGAGGAGACTGACGGCGGCGGGCTGCGGATCGGCGCCGCGGTCTCAAACAGCGAGCTGGCGGCCGACCCACGGGTACGCGAGCGCTACGAAGTGCTCTCGCAGGCGCTCCTGAACGGCGCCTCGGGTCAACTTCGCAATCTCGCCACTGTGGGCGGGAACCTGCTCCAGCGGACTCGTTGCGCGTACTTCCAGGACGTCACCAAGCCCTGCAACAAGCGGGAAGCGGGCCGGGATCCGGCTGGCTGCCCGGCGCGCGAGGGCGATCACCACAACCTGGCGATCCTCGGCAACTCCGAGCTCTGCGTCGCCACACACTCGTCGGACATGGCGGTGGCGCTGGCCGCGCTCGGGGCCACCGTGCACGTACACGGCCAGGCGGGGGCCCGCACCATCCCGATCCCCGGCTTTCACCGGCTGCCCGGGGACGAGCCGGAACGAGACACCCTGCTCGAGCCGGGTGAGCTGATCACGGCGGTCGAGCTGGCGCCGCCGAACGCCGCCACCACGCGCCAGCGCTACCGCAAGGTGCGCGAGCGCCGCTCGTTCGCGTTCGCGCTCGTGTCGATCGCGGCGATCCTGCAGCTCGAGGCCGGCGTGGCCAGGGACGTCCGGATCGCCCTGGGCGGCGTGGCGCATGCACCGTGGCGAGCGGCTCGGGCCGAGGACGCGCTGAAGGGCGGCCCGGTCGACGAGGACCGCGCGGCCCGGGCGGCGGAGGCCGAGCTCGAGGAGGCCCGACCGCTGCGCGACAACGGCTACAAGGTGGAGCTGGCGCGCAACCTGATCGTCAGCACGATGCTGGAGCTGGCCGGGTGAGCGCCACCGCGACACGCGCGATCGGGACCGCCGTCGATCGCCTGGAAGGTCGCGAGAAGGTGACCGGGCAGGCCAAGTACGCCTACGAGTACCACCGGGATCAGGTTGCATACGCGACGCTCCTGCAGTCGACGATCGCCAAGGGCGCGGTACGCGGGGTCGACGCTGGCGCGGCGCTCGAGCTCCCGGGAGTGCTCGCGTTCGTCTGGCATGGCAACGCCCCGCGGCTGCACGAGGTCTCCGACCCCGAGCTCGAGGTCCTCCAGTCCGAACGGGTGTCCTACCGCGGCCAGATCGTGGGGGCGGTGATCGCCGACAGCTACGAGACCGCCCGCCAGGCGCAGCGATTGGTGCGGATCGACTACGCGCCCGAGGGCCATGACGTGCTGTTGCGGGCCGATCATCCGGGCCTGTACAAGCCCGACAGGGTCAACCCGAACTACCCGGCCGACACGGCGGCCGGTGACTTCGACGCGGCGTTCGCGGCGGCCGAGGTGAAGGTCGACTGCACGTACGACACGCCGGCCGAGCACAACAACCCGATGGAGCCGCACGCCACGCTCGCCGTCTGGGAGCAGGGCGGGGTCACCCTGTACGACTCCAATCAGGGCGCCTCGACCGTGAAGGCGACGGTGGCGAAGGCGTTCGGACTCGAGCCGGAGGCGGTGCGGGTGATCTCGCCCCACGTCGGCGGCGGCTTCGGGTCCAAGGGCACCCCGCGGCCGCACGTGATCCTCGCGGTCATGTGCTCGCAGGCAGCGCGGCGGCCGGTCAAGCTCGCGGTGACCCGCCAGCAGATGTTCGCGGTCACCGGGTACCGGACGCCGACGATCCAGCGCCTGCGGCTGGGCGCCGATCGCGACGGGCGGCTCACCGCGATCTGCCACGACGCGATCATCCAGACCTCCACCATCCGTGAGTTCGCCGAGCAGGCCGCCCTGCCGAGCCGGATGATGTACGCCGCCCCGAACCGGCGCACCACGCACCGGCTGGCCCGGCTGGACGTTCCGACCCCGGCGTGGATGCGGGCGCCGGGGGAAGCGCCCGGCATGTACGCGCTCGAGTCCGCGATGGACGAGCTGGCGATCGCCGGCGGCATCGATCCCATAGAGCTGCGTGCCCGCAACGACCCCGAGGTCGACCCCGAGACCGGCAACCGGTTCTCGAGCCGCAACCTGGTGGCCTGCCTGCGCGAAGGCGCCGAGCGGTTCGGTTGGTCCGATCGCGACCCGCGGCCCGCCGTCCGCCGCGATGGGCGCTGGCTGGTCGGCACCGGCGTCGCCGCCTCCACCTACCCGGCACGTCGCCGCCCGTCCTCGGCGCGGGCCGGCTACGACCCGGACGGCGGGTACACGATTCGGATCGCCGCCGCCGACATCGGCACGGGCGCGCGCACCGCCTTGGCGCAGATCGCCGCCGACGCGCTCGAGGTGCCACTGGAGCAGATCGCGATCCAGATCGGCGACTCCAGTCTGCCCCAGGCCTCGCTGGCCGGCGGGTCGATGGGCAACGCGTCGTGGGGCTCGGCCGTGGTCAAGGCGTGCCGGGAGCTTCGTGCCCTGCTCGCCGGCGCAGGCGCGGACTCTCCGCACGAGGTCGAGGTCGACACGAGCGAGGAGGTCGCCGCGGACGCGCCGTTGGCCAAACACGGATTCGGCGCCCAGTTCATCGAGGCACGCGTGGACGTCGACACCGGCGAGGTGCGGATCTCCCGCGCGCTTGGCGTGTTCGCCACCGGCCGCATCATCAACCCGAAGACCGCCCGCTCGCAGTTCATCGGCGGGATGACCATGGGCATCGGCATGGCCCTGCACGAGGAGAGCGTGCTGGACCTCGAGTTCGGCGACTACCTGAACCATGACCTCGCGCAGTACCACGTCCCCGTCAACGCCGACATCGAGCAGATCGAGGCGGTGTGGCTCGATGAGGACGACCCGCACGTGAACCCAATGGGCGCCAAGGGGATCGCAATGGGCGCCAAGGGGATCGGCGAGATCGGGATCGTGGGCACCGCCGCGGCGGTGACCGCCGCCGTCTACCACGCCACCGCGATCCGGATCCGCGACCTGCCCATCCGCCCCGACAAGCTAGTCACTCGCCTCCGGCCATCCGCGGAGTCCGCCGGGGCAAGCTAGAGACGGTTGGAATCCCGCTTCCGCGAGGACTGCGCGTACGGCCTCGAGGGCTCGCTCCTACAGCTGTCAGCGCACCGCGTCGCCTGCAATCGATAGCATCGCGGCCGCGTCACAGCAGCTCGGCACCTGAGCGGGCAGCAACGGCGTGGGAGTCGCAGGTGCCGGTGGCCGCGAGGGCTGTCCTCGTCGGCGCGAAATCACACACACGAGGAGTGAGATGGGACCGTCCCCCGCAGTGGCGTCCCCCGGGCAGGTCCGGCCGGTCACAATGCCGTTCGTCGATCGTCTCGCCAGCGCGTTGGTGTCTGGCGTGCCCCCGATCATGGTCGCGATCGGGATGTGGTTCGGTTGGATGGGCAATCTGCTGAACTGGCAGGACCTCTTGATCCTGGCCGTCTGCTACTTCGGGATCGGCACCGGCGTGACGGTCGGTTTTCACCGGCTCCTGACTCATCGCGCCTTCAGGTGCCACGGGCTGACCCGCGCCGCGTTCGCTGCGCTCGGGTCCGCTGCGGCCGAGGGCCCGGTGATCGACTGGGTCGCGACGCACCGCAAGCACCACCAGTTCTCCGACGCCGACGGCGACCCCCACAGTCCGCACGTCGGGCACGGCGCGGGGTGGCGCGGGGCACTTCGCGGCCTGGCTCATGCCCACATCGGCTGGGTATTCAGCGACATGGAGGTGGCCGACGAGCGCCGCTACGCCAAGGATCTGCTCGCCGACCCGTGGGTTCGCTTCGTCGACCGGACGTTCGTCGTGTGGGTGATCGCCGGCCTCGCCGCCGCGTTCGGGCTGGGCGTGGCCCTCACCGGCACGATCGCTGGGGGACTTACGGCCCTGTTGTGGGGTGGAGCCGCGCGCATCTTCCTCGTCCATCAGGCGACGTTCAGCATCAACTCGCTGTGCCATTTCTTCGGCCGGCGGGACTTCAACACGCGCGATGAGTCGCGCAACCTCGCGTGGCTCGCCATTCCCACGTGGGGCGAGGCGTGGCACAACAACCACCACGCCTTTCCGTGCTCGTACCGTCATGGGCTCAAGCGCTGGCAGCTCGACCCGGCCGCACGCATGATCCAGTGGATGGAGAAGATCGGGCTGGCGTGGGACGTCGTGCGGATCAGCCCCGAGCGCATGCTCCAGCTCGCCGTGCCCGAGGTAGGCTGAGCGCGACCCTTGGCGCTGTCCGACACGGCCCCGCTTCGGAACGCGCTGACGAGCGTCCTCCCGAGCCGTCCGTTCGGGGTTCGTTTCTGGGACGGCTCCGAGGTACCGGCGACCGAGCCCGGCGCGCCGACGCTCACCTTTCGGACCCCGCGTGCGCTGGCCCACGTGCTCCGCGCGCCCGGCGAGCTGGGGCTGGGCCGGGCGTACGCGGCCGGCATGCTCGATGTCGACGACCTCGACGGCGCGCTGCGGATGGTGGACACCTTCGAGCCGCCGCGGCTCGGGGTTGGCCAGCTAGCCCGTCTGGGCGTTGCGCTGGTTCGCGCCTGCGGGCTGGTGATCCCCCCGCCGGCGCCGGCGGTCGAGCTTCGGTTGCGCGGGCAACGGCACACCATCGCCCGCGACCGGCGGGCGGTGCGGCACCACTACGACGTCGGCAACGACTTCTTCGCGCTGTTTCTCGACCGCTCGATGACGTACAGCTGCGCCTACTTCTCGGGCGGCGCGCAGACGCTGGAGGAGGCCCAGGCGGCGAAGCTCGAACTCGTCTGCCGCAAGCTCGACCTGCGGGAGGGCGCACGCATTCTCGATGTCGGCTGCGGGTGGGGGAGCTTCGTGATCCACGCCGCCAGGCGCCACGGTGTACGCGCGGTCGGAATCACCCTGTCTGAGGAGCAGGCGCGGCTCGCGACTGAGCGCGCGCGGGAGGCCGGCGTGGCCGACCGCGTCGAGATTCGCGTGGCCGACTACCGCGAGGTGTCGGACGGGCCGTTCGACGCGATCGCGAGCATCGGGATGGTCGAGCACGTGGGGGAGGAGCGCATCGACGTCTACGCCCGCCGCCTGCATGAGCTGCTCAGGCCCGGTGGGCGGCTGCTCAACCACGGAATCGCCAAGCTCCAGGACCTCGACACCGCGGACGAGGGAGCGTTTTCGGAGCGCTTCGTGTTCCCCGACGGAGTGCCGCTGCCGCTCTCGCGAGTGCAACGGGCACTCGAGCGGGCCGGTCTTGTGACCCGCCACGTGGAGGGCCTGCCCGCCGACTACCACCGCACGCTCGGCTACTGGATCGGGAGCTTCGACGCGCACTGGGACGACGCCGTGCGACTGGCGGGAATCGAGCGAGCCCGGATCTGGAAGCTCTATCTGCGGGCTGGCAGGCAGGCGTTCGAGACCGGCTGGGCGTCGGTCTATCAGGTGCTGGCAAGCCGCTGAGCGCTGCGTCGTGTGACCATCCGCGCAGCCCTGGTGGTGAGCACTTCACAGCGACCAATCCCGTCGGGTATCGTCGCGTTTAGCCCATTAACCCAGGAGGGAGAGGCATGAGCCAGACAGTCCCGGTGACCTTGAATGTCAACGGTGTCGAGCACCATCTGGACGTGGAGCCGCGGCTGCTGCTGGTCCACGCCCTGCGCGACCAGCTCGGATTGACCGGCACGCACGTTGGCTGCGACACATCCAACTGCGGCGCCTGCACGATCCATATGAATGGCAAGGCCGTGAAGTCGTGCACGGTGCTTGCCGTGCAAGCCGACGGCGTCGCGCTGACGACGATCGAGGGCCTGGCGTCCGAGAACGAGCTTCACCCGTTGCAGGAGGCCTTCTGGAACGACCACGGCCTGCAATGCGGCTACTGCACGCCCGGCATGATCATGGCCGCGGCGGGACTGCTCGCCGAGAACCCGAACCCCACCGAGGAAGAGGTGCGGCATGGGCTCGAGGGCAACCTGTGCCGGTGTACCGGCTACCACAACATCGTCAAGGCCGTACTCGACGCGGCGAATGCAAAGGGGGCGACCGTAGGCGCCACGTCAGGCGGACAACCGGGGGTAACGGCATGAGCACAATGACGAACGGCGCTGCGACCAAGTCGTACGTCGGCCGCGCGATGCGGCGCAAGGAGGACCCGCGACTGATCACCGGTCGCGCCAGCTACGTCGACGACATCAACCTCGTCGGGCAGTTGTGGGCGGCATGGGTGCGCTCACCGGAAGCGCACGCGAAGATCGTCTCGATCGACACGTCCGCGGCCAAGGATCGCGACGGGGTCGTCGCCGTTTACACCAACGCCGACCTCGACATGGAGGCGGGTCTGCCGATGGCCTGGGTCCCGCCCGGCGTGGAGGTCAACACGCCCGAGCATTGGGTCCTCGCCAAGGACGCCGTCAAGCACGTCGGTGATCCGGTCGCGCTTGTGGTCGGCGACGATCGTTACGCGGTGGTCGACGCGGCCGAGGACGTCGTCGTGGAGTACGAGCCGCTTCCGGTCGTCACCGATCCCGAAAAGGCGCTCGAGGAGGGCTCGCCGCTCGTCCACGAGCAGTTCGGGACCAACAAGGTCTGCGACTGGTCGCTCGGCGGCGGCGATCTCGAGGCCGGGTTCGCCGAGGCGGACGTCATCCTCGAGCGTCGCATCGTCAACCATCGCATCGCCGGTGGGGCGATCGAGCCGCGCGGGGTACTGGCCGAGTATCGCGGTGAGAGGCTCACCGTCTGGAGCTCGACTCAGGTTCCGCACTTCCTGCGCCTGTTCCTGTCGCTTCTGGTTGGCATCCCCGAGGACAGGGTCCGCGTGATCGCGCCCGAGGTCGGAGGCGGTTTCGGCTCCAAGCTCAACATCTACGCCGAGGAGATCGGCTGCGCATGGGCGTCGCGCAAGCTCGGACGCCCGGTGAAGTGGATCGAGACGCGTTCCGAGGGGCTGATGGTCACCCACCACGGGCGTGACCAGATCGACTACGTCAAGGTCGGCGCCAAGCGGGACGGCACGCTCACGGCCTGGCACTCGAAGATCATCGCGGACGTCGGCGCGTATCAGCTGCTGCTGACGCCGCTGATCCCGCCGCTGAGCGGGTTCGTGATGTGCGGGGTCTACAACACGCCCGCGGTGGTCACCGACGTGACCAGCGTGATGACGAACAAGTTCCCGACGGACGCGATCCGCGGAGCGGGCCGCCCCGAGGCGACTCACATGATCGAGGTCGTGATGGACCAGCTCGCCCACGAGCTGGGGATGGACCCGCTGGAGCTGCGGCGCAAGAACTTCATCCCGCCGTTCGCCGAAGGCCACGAGACACCGATTGGCGTCGTGTACGACTCCGGCAACTACGCGGGCGCGCTCGACAAGCTGCTCGAGCACATTAATCCGGCCGAGGTGCGCAAGGAGGCCGAGGCGCTCCGTAAGCAGGGCATCTACCGCGGCATCGGGTTCTCCACCTACACCGAGATCTGCGGCAACGCGCCGTCGCGGGCGGTGGGTCCCGCGGGCTTCGGGCTGCAGGGGGGCGGCTGGGAGTCCGCTTCCGTACGCGTCCACGCCACCGGGTCGGTCACGCTGTACACCGGCACCTCCCCGCATGGGCAGGGCCACGAGACCAGCTTCGCGCAGATCGTGGCGGACCGGCTTGGGATCGACCCGTCGCAGGTCGAGGTCATCCACGGCGACACGGACACGGGTCCGTTCGGGCTCGACACGTACGGGTCGCGCTCGCTCGCCGTCGGCGGCGAGGCGGCCGCGCGGGCGGCCAACAAGGTCGCGGCCAAGGCCAAGGCGATCGTCGCCCATCAGCTCGAAGCTGCCCCGGAGGACATCGAGTTGCACGACGGCAAGTTCTCGGTGCGCGGATCGCCCGACAAGGGGCTGACGCTCGCCGAGGTGGCGGGCGCCGCATACGTGACCATGGACATGCCCGAGGGCATGGAGCCCGGACTCGACGAGCAGTCGTTCTACGACCCCGAGAACTTCGTGTTCCCTTTCGGTGCCCATGCGTGCGTGGTCGACGTCGACCCCGAGACCGGAAAGGTCAAGGTCGTTCGCTGGGTCGCGGTCGACGACTGCGGGCCTGCGATCAACCCGATGCTGATCGACGGCCAGGTACACGGTGGAATCGTGCACGGGATCGGGCAGGCGCTGTACGAACGCGTCTACTACGACGACGCCGGCCAGCTCGTCACCGGCACGTTCGTGGACTACGCGCTGGCGACGGCGGCGGAGCTGCCCAGCTTCGAGACCGACCGCACCGAGACGCCGTCTCCGGTCAACTCTCTCACGGTCAAGGGTGTCGGCGAGGCGGGCACGATCGCCGCGACGCCGGCGGTCACCAACGCCGTGATCGACGCGCTGCGCCCGCTCGGAGTCGAGTTCATCAACATGCCGCTCACCCCGATGCGCGTGTGGGAGGCGATTCAGGAAGCCAAAGGAGGTGTGCCGGCATGATCCCCGCTGAGTTCGACTACACCGCACCCGACACGCTCGAGGACGCGATCAAGGCGCTGTCCGACGGTGGCGAGGACGCCAAGCTGCTGGCCGGCGGCCATTCGCTGCTGCCGCTGATGAAGCTCCGCCTGGCCACTCCGTCGCTGCTCGTCGACCTGCGCAAGGTGCCTGGCCTGCACGGCATCCAGCGCGAGGACGGCAACTGGCGGATCGGCGCGCTGACGCCGCACGCCGAGCTCGAGCACACGCCCGACCTGGGCGTGGTGTCGCTGGCGGCAGGGACGATCGCCGATCCCCAGGTCCGCAACCGCGGCACGATCGGGGGCTCGCTGGCGCACGGCGATCCCGCGTCGGACCTGCCGGCGGTGATGCTGATCTGCGAGGCGTCGGTGACGCTTCAAGGCGCCGGCGGCCAGCAGCGGACGGTCAGCTCCTCCGACCTGTTCCGTGACTATCTCGAGACGGCGGTCGAGCCCACGGAGGTCATGACCGAGGTGCGGATGCCCGCCTACGACGGCTGGGGGTACGGCTACGAGAAGTTCAACCGACGCAGCGAGGACTGGGCGATGGTGGCGGTCTCGGCACTCGTTCGCAAGAACGGCGACACGGTCGAAGACGTCCGGGTCGGATTGACCAACATGGCGTCGGTGCCGCTGCGGGCACACGCAGTGGAGGACGCGCTGCGTGGCCAGCCGGCGAATGCCGCCTCGATCGCACGTGCGGCCGAACAAGCTGCCGAGGGCACCGATCCGCCCGCCGACCTGAACGCGAGCTCCGAGTACAAGCGGCATCTCGCGCGGGTGATGTGCCGCCGGGCGCTGGAAACTGCGGCTGGCCTGCCATGATGGCTGTGTGAGTCTTACTTACGTTGGGTCAGTGGAGGAGGCGAGCGAGGCACTCGCGACGCAGGGCTATCTCGCCGACCGGCCGCTCGCGCTGGCCGTTCATCTCGCCGTGGCGCTCGAGCAGCCGCTGCTGCTCGAGGGCGAGGCGGGGGTCGGCAAGACCGAGGTGGCGCGTGCCCTGGCCGGCGCCACCGGCGCGCGTTTGATCCGGTTGCAGTGCCACGAGGGGATCGACCTCCATCACGCGGTCTACGACTGGGACTATCCGCGTCAGCTGCTCGCGCTACGGGCGGCGGAGGGTGGCGTCAACGAGGGAGAGCTCTTCTCGCGCCGGTTCCTCCTGCGGCGACCGCTGCTGGATGCGTTGGAGGCTGACGCAGACGAGTCCGTGGTCCTCCTGATCGACGAGATCGACCGGGCGGACGACGAGTTCGAGGCGTTCCTGCTCGAGTTCCTGGCCGACTTCGCGGTCACCATCCCGGAGCTGGGGACGATCACGGCGGCCCGTCGGCCCATAGTGATTCTGACCTCGAACCGAACTCGCGAGCTGCATGACGCGTTGAAGCGCCGCTGTCTCTATCACTGGATCGACTACCCGAGCGCGGAGCTCGAGCGGGCGATCGTCCACGCCCGGGTCCCGGGGGTGTCCGAGACGATTGCCAGCCGGGTCGTCACGGCCGTGGGCCGGCTGCGCGAGCACGGCGATCTGTACAAGCTGCCTGGGGTGGGAGAGACCCTGGTGTGGGCGCGGGCGCTGCTGGCGCTGGGCGAGGACGCCGACCTCGACGAGACGCTCGGGGTGGCCTTGAAGGTGCACGAGGACGTCGAACGGGTGCGCCAGCGCAGGGTGCTCGATGGCGTCTGAGGTCCTTACCGAGGCCGTCACCGATCAGCTCGCCGCGCTCGCCGCCAGCTTGAGGGCGCAGGGCGCGCGGGTCGGGATGGGTGAGCTGCTGACCGCGCACCGGGCGCTCGAGGCGGTCGACTGCACCTCGCGCGAGGATGCGCGGTCGGCCCTGCGCGCCGTGCTGTGCTCCGAGCGCGGCGATCTCGCGAAGTTCGAACGGGCCTTCTTCGCCGTCTTCGGCGACGATCGCGTCCCCCTGGGAGCGACGCCGTTCGACGAGCTCGAGGGGATACCTCGAGAGGCGCTGCCGCACGCCGGGATTCCGGCCACGGCGCCGCCGCCGCCCAACCAGGACGCGGACCCGACTGCGGTACCGGCCGCCTGGAGCGACGTCGAGCTCTTGTGCCACAAGGATTTCGCGAGCTACACGGACTTGGAGATGGCCGCCGCCCGCGAGCTGATCGCGCGGCTGGCCCAGCGGGGACCGACCCGCCTGTCGCGCCGGACGCGACCATCGCGTCGCCGGGGGCACAGCCCCGATCTGCGGCGGATGGTCCGCGGCTCGCTGCGCACCGCCGGGGAGCCGATCGACCGGGTATGGCGCGCCCCGTCGCGCCGGCCGCGGCCGATGGTGCTGGTGCTCGACGTATCCGGCTCGATGACGCCATATGCCCGGATGCTCCTCCAGTACCTGCACGCGTCGGTGTCGGCGCGCCGACGGGTGGAGGCGTTCGCGTTTGGCACCCGCCTGACCCGGATCACGCACGAGCTCGGCGGGCGGGACCACGACCGTGCCCTGGAGCGCGCCGCCGAGGCGGTCACCGACTTCTCCGGCGGCACCCGGATCGGGGCGGCGCTGGCCGCGCTCAACCGTGATCACGGCCGGCGGGTGGGCCGGGGCGCGGTGGTGGTGATCCTTTCCGACGGATGGGATCGCGGCGACCCTGACGTCTTGGGGGTCGAGATCGCTCGCTTGCGGCGCAGCGCGCACCGCCTCGTGTGGCTGAACCCGCTTGCCGCCCATCCCGAGTTTGCCCCGCTGACCCGCGGAATGCGGGCGGCGATCCCGCACACCGACGAGTTGCTGGCCGGAAATTCGCTCGCCTCGCTCGAGCAGCTAGCGTTCATCCTTGAGGAGATCTGAGTTCCCATGCAAGAGGTCCTGTCCGAAATCGGGGTTTGGAAGGAGCGCGGCGACCGGATCGCGCTCGCGACCGTCATCGATGTCCAGCGCTCGGCGCCGCGTCCCCCGGGCGCGAAGATGGCGGTCAACGACCGCGGCGACATCGCCGGCTCGGTGTCCGGCGGCTGCGTCGAGGGCGCGGTGGCCGAGATCGCCGACGGGGTCTTGAAGGGCGACCCCCCGCAGCTGCTGCACTTCGGGATCGCCGACTCCGACGCATGGGACGTCGGGCTGCCGTGCGGCGGCGAGATCGACGTGTGGGTACAGGCATACGAGCCCGGCCGCTTCGAGGAGATTGCCCGCAGCGGCGGCCGCGCCGCCGAGGTAACCGTCTTGGAAGGCGCCTCTCCCGGGGCGAAGCTCCTCGTCGAGGCCGACGGAGCCCGGTCGGGGTCGCTCGGGTCGCCAGAGCTCGACGATGAGGCGGCCCGGGTGGCTGTCGATTTGCTATGGGCCGAAACGTCAGAGCGCCGCGACGGGCTGTTCATCGACGTCGTTGGGCCTGCGCCGCGGTTGATCGTGTTCGGGGCGGTCGATATCGCGGCTTCGCTGTGCACGATCGCACGGGCCGCCGGATGGCAGCCTTACGTCGTCGACCCGCGCGCCCGGTTCGCGACCCCGGATCGGTTCCCGGACGCCGAGCGGGTGATCGCCGCCTGGCCGGAAGCGGCGGTGGCGCAGCTCGGCGGTGTCGATCCCGCGACATCGATCGTGGTGCTCACCCACGACCCCAAGCTCGACGACGCGGCGCTCTTGCTGTCGCTCGGTTCGCCGGCGCGGTTCATCGGCGCGATGGGGTCGCGCCGGGCGCAGGCCAAGCGGCGCGAACGGCTCGTGGCTGCCGGCGTTTCCGAGGAGGAGATCGAGCGCATATCCGCGCCGGTCGGGCTGGATCTGGGCGCGATCAGCCGGGAGGAGACCGCGCTCTCGATCATCGCCGAGATCGTCGCCGCGCGCCATGGGCGCGACGGAGGGCGGCTCGCGGAGAGCAAGGGGCGCATCCACGAGGTGCCCGCTTGATCTGCGGGTTGATTCTCGCCGCCGGCGCCGGCACGCGGTTCGGCGAGCGATCGAAGCTCCTGGCTGAACTGGATGGCCGTCCACTCCTTGAGCACGCGGTGGCTGCGCAATGTGCCGTGCCGGAGCTCGAGCGGGTGGCCGTTGTCCTGGGCGCCTCCGCCGAGGAGATCCTGGCCCGGGTTCGCTTCCGGCGCGCCGAGCCGGTGATCTGCGAGCGCTGGGAGGAGGGCCAGGCCCTCTCGCTGCGGCGCGGGATCGGGTACCTCACCGATGACGGCGCCGACGTTCGCAAGCTGATCGTCACGCTGGGCGATCAGCCGTGCATGACCCCAGAGTTGATCGCACGCTTCGTCGACGAGCCGCCGGGAACGCGCGCGGTCTATGGCGGCCGGCCCGGACATCCCGTCGTGCTCGGCCCCGTCCAGATGCGTGCGATCGCCGGGCTGCGCGGCGACCAGGGCGCGCGCGAGGTGCTGCGGGGCGGCCCCACGATCGAATGCGGAGACTTGCGTGCGGCGCTCGACGTCGACACACCCGAAGACCTGGAGGCGATCCGTCATGAAGCTAGAGCAGTCATTTGAAGTAGACGCCCCGCTCGAGCGGGTGTGGCAGACGCTGATCGACGTCGAGCACGTCGCCCCCTGTCTGCCGGGAGCTGCCGTCACCGGCCGCAACGAAGACGGGAGCTACAACGGCACCTTCACCGTCAAGATCGGGCCGACCACCGCCTCCTACACGGGCCGCTTGGAGATGGAGAACGTCGATGAGGTGTCGCACACCGCCACCATGCAGGCGCAGGGCACGGACAAGCGTGGGCAGGGCGGAGCCAAGGCGACGATCTTCTCCAGGCTTGCGCCGGCGGATGGACGCGGCACCCGGGTCGAGGTCGTGACCGACTACCACATCACGGGACGGCTGGCCAGGTTCGGGCGCGGCGGCATGATCGAGGACATCTCCGAACGGTTGCTTCGGGAGTTCGCGAAGCGCCTGCAGAGCTCGCTTGCGGCGCAGCCGGAGTCCGCGGCCGTCGCCCAGCCCGTCTCACCCGCCGAGGCGGCGCCGGCCGGGTACTCGGAGGCCGCGCCGGCGGCGGGTTACGCCGCCGCGCCGGCGGGGATGGGATCGTCCGCGTCCGACGGGGTGGTCTCGTCCGAACCGACAGGCGTGGAGTCGTCTGAGCCGAGTCCCGCACGTGATGAGACGATCTTCGCGCCCTCGCTTACGAATCAGGAGACGCGGGTCTCGCAGACGCAGGCACCGCCCGCCTGGGAACCGCCCGTGGTCCCGGCGCCGGCGGATCCGGCATCCGGCCCTCCGTCCGGCCCGTTGGCCGGCGAGCCCGCCGGTCCGGGAGCCGGGCCAGGTCCGGCCGGGACGGGACCGGGCGCTCCGGCGGACGAGCCGGCGCCGCCTCCGCCACCGAGCCCGGGCCCGCCACCGGTCGTCACCCCGCCGCCCCCTCCCGCGTCGTCTTCGCCGCCACCCGGCGTGCAGGCGGATCCCGGCCTGCAGCAGCCGCCCCAACCCAGCGAGCCGCTCCAGGGCCTATCGCTGGTCGGTGGGGTGATGTGGGGCCGCGTCAAGCGCAATCCAGCGCCGGCGGCGGCCGCCGGCGTGGCCGTGATGCTGCTGCTGGCGAGGCGGCGCCGGCGCCGGCGGAACGCCTGGGGCTGAGCCGGGTCCCCGAGCCTGGCCACGACCGTCCCGGTATACCCTGGGGGACCCGCAATCCGAGGCCGGCCGCGAGCGGCCCGGCTCACATGCAAAACACGCCAATCGGTGGCGATGCGCGCGGCCGTGGCGTGTTTTGCATGCCCCACATGCATAAGACAACACGGCCGGCGCCGGAGCTGCCAAATGTCGCATTTTGCAGGTCGCGTCCTGCTCACGCGGGCCTCGTACGCAAACCATTTGCGTACGAAGTCGGCGGGTGCGGGTGCGGAACCCATCGGCCGGCTCTAGCCGGGCCTCGTACGCAAATCATTTGCGTACGAAGTCGTTGAGGGGCGGGTCCGGAACCCGTCGGGCGGCTCTAGCCGAGCGACTCGCGACCCGGCGGGTCCTCGAAACCCACGGCGGGACGGAGCGCCACCAGCCCGCTCGGGTTGATCATCGGATGGGTCAGGTAGTAGTGGCGGCGGATCTCGTCGAAATCGACCGTGTCGGCCACGCCTGGCCGCTGGTAGAGATCGCGCGCGTACGGCCACAGGTGCTCGTACTCAATGAGCTTGCGCACCGAGCACTTGAAGTGGATCTGGTAGACGGCGTCGAAGCGCACGAGCGTCGTGAACAGTCTCCAGTCGGTCTCGACGGGCTCGGGGCCGAACAGGAACCGGCGCGCTGCGAGCCGCTCGTCCAGCTCGTCAAGCATCGCGAACAGTGCGCGCACCTCCCGCTCGTAGACCTCCTGGCGCCGGGAGAAGCCCGCCTTGTAGACGGCGTTGTTGACGTTCTCGTAGATCCGATCGTTCAGCACGTCGATGTCGTCTCGGAGCGGCTCGGGGTACAGGTCGACCGGGTGGTCGGCGAGCGGCGCAAACGGCGTGCTGAGCATCCGCAGGATGTCGGCCGACTCGTTGGACACGATCACGCCGGATTGCTTGTCCCACAGAACGGGAACCGTGACCCGGGCGTCATACCCCGGATCGGTGGCGGTGTAGGCCTCGCTCAGGAACGCGAAGCCGTTGACCGGATCGACGTAGCCCTCACCGGTGAACGCCCAGCCGCGCTCATCGCGGATCGGATCGACGAAGGAGATCCCGATCGCATCCTCGAGGCCCATCAGGCGCCGGGCGATGATCGTCCGGTGGGCCCACGGGCAGGCGCGCGCGACGTACAGGTGGTAGCGCCCGACCGACAGCGGGAAGTCCGAATTCGGCTCATCCGACACCCACCGCCGGAACTGGCTCTCCTGCCGGCGGAAGGATCCGTCGTCGGCGCTTTCGCGGCCGAGCGAGAACGTCGAGGAGCTCACGATTCCGAGGTTAGCCACCAGCCCACGTCGGTAGGCTGACCCCAATGAGCACGAGCGCCGCTCAGCAGGAGAAGGCCGAGCGCTTCTTGCGGCTCCACCGGCGGGGCGACCCGCTCCTGATGCCTAACGCGTGGGATCTCGGCTCGGCGGGTGTGCTCGCTTCGCTCGGGTTCAAGGCGCTGGCGACCACGAGCAGCGGGCATGCCGCGACGCTGGGGCGCCCGGACGGCTCCGTCACGCGCGAGGAGGCCCTGGCGCATGCCGCCACCCTGTCGGAGGCCACCGACCTCCCGGTCTCGGCCGATCTCGAGGATTGCTTCGCCGACGATCCCGAGGGCGTGGCCGAGACGATCGCGAGGGCGCGAGAGACCGGCTTGGCCGGTTGCTCGGTCGAGGACTATGCGCGCGAGTCGCAGGCGATTTACGAGCCGGGGCTGGCGCGTGAGCGTGTGGTCGCCGCCGCCGAGACCGCCCATTCGGGCCCGGTCCGCCTCGTGCTCACGGCCCGAGCCGAGAACTACATCCGTGGACGCGAGGATCTGGCCGACACGATCGCGCGCCTCCAGGCTTACCAGGAGGCCGGCGCAGATGTGCTGTACGCCCCCGGGCTCGTGCGGGCGCAGGACATCCGGCACGTCGTAGAATCGGTCGACCGCCCGGTGAACGTGCTGGCCAGGCCAGGCGCCCCCAGCACGCCGGAGCTGGCCGCACTCGGCGTGGCGCGCGTCTCGGTGGGCGGCGCCTTCGCGTTCGCCGCGCTCGGCGCGCTCTGCGAGGCGGCCACGGAGTTGCGCGACCGGGGCACCTACGGGTTCATCGAGCACTCTGCGATCGGGGCCCGCGCGGCGCGGGGTGCGTTCGGCCGGTAGCGGTCAGGCGGCGGCGCGCAGGCTGCGCAGAGGCGGTCGCTCGAGGGGCTCGGAGAGCGCCAGGTGCGGAGCGTCCAGCCCGGTCGCGTCCGCCGTGAACGTCGCCGGCGGCGTCCCGCGCAGCCTGCCCTCGCGCTCGAGCCGCACCGCGACTGCGCGCAGCACCGCGTAAGCCATCGGGCCTAGGTCCCGCAACGGCTGGTGGGCGTTCTGGCGCACGTCCAGGTCGACCTGGGCGATCGCCTCGAGTCCCACCTCCGAGTAGGCGTCGATCAGCAGGCCGATGTCGACGCCGTAGCCGGTGGCGAACGGCAACCGTTCGAGCAGGTCGCGTCGGGCGGCGATTTCGCCGGCGAGGGGCTGGCGGATGGCAGCGAGCTCCGGGTAGAAGAGGTTGAGCAGCGGGCGGGCGGTCAGCTCGGTGACGCGGCCGCCGCCGTCGGGGAAGGTCGTCTCGCCGACGCGGAAGGGGCGGCGGTAGAACCCCTTCACGAACGCGATCTCCGGCCGGGACAGGACGGGCCCCAGCACGCCGCACGCGAAATGGGCGCCGAAGCGCTCGGAGTCGGCGTCGAGGAAGCACACCACCTCGCCGGTCAGCACCGGCAGCGCTCGCCACATCGCGTCGCCCTTGCCCAGCACCGGGCCCACCTCGGGCATCAGCTCGTTCTGGGCGTGCACCTCGGCGCCGAGCGCCCGTGCGATCTCCGCGGTGCCGTCACTCGAGTGGTCGAGCACGACGATCTGGTCAACGACTCCGAGCTCGCGCAGGGGCATCAGCTGCTCGAGGATCGGCCCGATCGTCCGTGCCTCGTTACGCGCCGGCAGGCACACGGACACGGTCGATTCGCGCTCGGCGGCGAGTCGACCGGCCGGAAAGGTTTCGTGGCCATAGCTGTTGGCGCGGCACCAGGACCGGGTGCGGATGCTCATCCCAGCCAGAGGATGACAGCCGCGGCGGTCTCGCATGCTCCAAAAAGGAGATTGAAGGCCGGGCCCGTATGGATATCTGTGCGCAGGACCGGGAGGCGACGTCCCAACCGTATGCGATGTTGCGCTTTTCTCCCAGTCACTGGTCGTCGTGCGTCGACCCAACCCCCTTCTGGGGGCCGCCGCTGCCTCCCCGGTACTAGGATCGCCGTGGAGGTATAGCCATTGAAGCCGGTCCTCAGGATCCCTGTCTTCCGGCGGCTTCTGGCCGCCTACACCCTCAACGAGCTCGCGTACTGGGTCGGCACGATCGCGCTGACCCTGTTGATCTACCGGCGCACGGGTAGTGCCTTCGGCGCGACGGCGTTCTTCCTGTGCGCCCAGTTCGTGCCGGCGCTCCTCTCGCCGATGCTGGTGGCGCGTCTCGATCAGCTTCCGCCGCGTCGCGTGCTGCCTGCCCTCTACTGGCTCGAGGCCGCCATCTTCCTGGCGCTGGCCGCGCTGGCGGGACGTCACTTCATGTTGGCCACGGTGCTGGCGCTGAGCCTCGTGAACGGAATCGTCGCGCTGACGGGCCGATCTCTGGCTCGCGCTGCGACTGTCGCCGTGACCTCGCCGGCGGGGCTCTTGCGAGAGGGAAATGCGCTCGGAAACGCAGGCTTCTCGTTGGCGTTCCTGATCGGCCCGGCCCTCGGCGGAGCGGCTGTCGCGGCCGGTGGCACAACCCAGGCGCTGCTCGGGGACGCCGGCCTGTTTGCGGTGATCGGCCTCGTGCTCGCCACCGCAACCGGTCTTCCCGAACCGTCGCCGGTGCGCTCCCCCGCGCGTGGACGCGTCCGCGCTGCGGTGGCCCACGTCCGTGAGCGTCCGCCGCTCCGCGGACTCATGCTGCTGCAGGCGTCCGGCATCCTGTTCTTCACGATCTCGGTTCCGGTCGAGGTCGTGTTCGCCCAACATTCTTTGCACGCCGGCCCGGCAGGTTATGGCGCGATGGTGTCGGCGTGGGGAGCGGGCGCGGTGGCGGGCGCGGCCGTCTACGCTCGCTGGAACAGGCTCCCCTCGCGCGCCCTGATCGTCATCGGCTCGGGTGCGCTCGGCATCGGCCTGCTCATCATGGCGCTCGCGCCCACGCTGGCCGTCGCGATCATTGGGGCAGCGGTCGCTGGTGTCGGCAACGGGATCGAGAGCGTGGCCGGACGGACCGCGGTCCAGGAGCTGACGGACGCCTCGTGGATGGCGCTGATGATGAGCCTCCAGGAGTCGCTGTACCAGACGGTGCCGGGAGCCGGAATCCTGCTCGGCGGGACGATCGCAGCGCTCGGGAGCCCGCGAGCGGCGCTCGCGGTGGCGGGTGCGGGATCGCTGGTGATCACCCTGCTGGTATGGGTGATGCTCACCGACTTGGCCCCGCCGGCCGCGGCCGTAGCCGATGCCGTTGCCGTGCCGCTCGGGACCGATCCGGCGCCGCTGCTGGAGAGTGATCCCGCGGGGTCGCCGGGATCGGACCCGACGCCTTCGGTTCCGCGGCTCGAGCAAGCCCGCGCATCGGCGGTGCGGCATCAGTAGAGTCCGCCCGCGGGTGCCAGCCGGCCGCGGCTGTACGCGACCCGCCTTACCACCGTGCGCCGCGCCTGCATCGACATCGGTTCGAACACGACGCGGCTGCTGGTGGCCGACTGTGACGACGAGGGGCTCGTCGAAGTTCACCAGGAGCGGTCGTTCACCCACGTCCGCCGGGGCCTGACCGCTGACGAGGAGATCGGGGCCGGCAAGATCGCCGAGGTGGCCGCGGTCGTCGCGGCCCAGCTCGAGACGGCGCGCGCGCTCGGAGCCACCGAGGTGCGGGGCGTCGCCACCGCCGCGGTCAGGCAGGCCGCCAACCGCGACGCGCTGCTTGCCGCCGTGCGGACCGCATGCGGCCTCGAGATCAGCGTGCTCTCCGCCGAGGAAGAAGCGCGGCTCGCGTTCCGCGGCGCGGCCCAGACGCTCGCCTTCGTCCCGGCAGGACCTCTCGGGGTCGTCGACGTCGGGGGCGGATCGTGCGAGCTCGTGGTCGGAACGGCGCCCGACCAGGTGACGTGGTTTGCTTCGTTCGAGCTCGGCTCCGGCCAACTCGTGGACGACTGCCTGCCGTCGGACCCGCCCTCGGCGGATGAGCTCGCGCGGGCGCGGGCCCGGGTGAGCGAGGTGCTCGACGGCGTTCAGCCGCCACCCGCGGCGCGCGTGGTGGCGGTCGGGGGCAGCGCCACCTCGCTGCGGCGGATCGCTGGACCGCTGCTCGACGCCGGCGTGTTCGCGCGCGTGCTCGCCCTGCTCTCGGCCGAGCCGGCGGCCGTCCTGGCCGGCCACTTCGGGCTCGACGCGGACCGGGTTCGGCTGCTCCCCGCCGGTCTGCTGATCCTCGAGGTGGCCGCGCAGCGCTTCGGTGCGCCGCTCGAGGTGGGCCGGGGCGGGCTGCGCGAGGGGCTCTTGCTGGACGTGCCGGATGGCTGACGAGGAGGACGGGGTGAGCGACGCCGCCGGGGGCGAGCGGCCCCTGGAACCGCCGATCCCACCGCGGGAAGCGATCGCTGAGGTGCGGGTGCGCGCACCGACCCGAGGCAACCGCCGGCTCGAGCGGTTCCTCGAGGCCGTCAACGCCGATCCTCACGTCAAGGCGCTGTGGCACGTTTCCGCCGTCAACGCGAGCCGGCGCCTGGGCATGAGCGATCACAGCTGGGTGCACATCCAGATCGTGCTCAACATCGGTCTGCGACTGGCGCGGATCCTGTTCCGCCACGGCGTGGTGCCGAGCGTCAAGGCGGACTACGGGATGAGCGACCACGACGCCGAGGTGGTGATCGCCGCCGGCTGTCTGTTCCACTGCGTCGGCATGTCGATCCACCGCGACGACCACGAGCGCTACAGCCTGTTCCTGAGCGCTGACAAGCTCGAGTCGCTGTTGAGCAGCGCCTATGAGGAACCGGAGCGCACGGTGATCGCCTCCGATGCGATGCACGCGATCATCGGTCACCGCCGGGACGGCCATCCGTTCACGGTCGAGGCCGGGATCGTGCGCGTGGCCGACGCGCTCGACATGGCGCGCGGCCGCTCACGGGTCCCGTTCGAGGCGGGGCGTTACAACATCCACTCGCTGTCGGCGTACGCGATCGACGAGGTCAGGATCTCCCCCGGCACGGAGCGGACGGTGCGGGTGGAGATCGCGATGTCCAACAGCGCCGGCATCTTCCAGGTTGACGAGTTGCTGGCCGAGAAGCTCCGTGGCTCCGGGCTGGAGCAACATTTCGAGGTGATCGCGCGGATCGACGCCGAGCACGAGCAGCGGCTGATCCAGGTCTTCAGGATGTGATCAGAATTGTCGTGGCGGGACGGTCTTCTACAACGAGCCGGTCACCTCGAAGTTCTGCGCAAATCTGTGCGCGCCGTACACGGCAGTCACCGGACGCTCGGCGGTTGCTGTCGTCGACCTCGAGCACAACGGACAGCCCGACGTCGTTCTCGACCTGCATAGCGGCGGGGCGCATTGCTGCGCGGTCGTGCAGATCTTCTCGTTCCATCCGGGGACGATGACCTACGCCGAGACGCAGCGGAACTTCGGCGATCCCCTGGCCGGGATCGGCGCCGAGCGTCGCCATGAAAGACGCCTTGTAGTCGGGAGTCCGGCCCATGTAGCCGTAGGACAGCCGCGACCAGTGCGCAATCGCCTCGCGCGACGCGAGCAGGTCTGCCGGCGAGTAGGAGGGCATGAAGAATCGGTGCGTGCGGATCCTGTGGCGGTCCTCGGCGGTCATCAACTCGCGCGTGCCCGGGTCGTGGAGCGCGTCGTACAGGCGCGCCACGGATCGCGCCGAGTTGCGAAACGCCGGGTGCTCGGTCACGTCGCGGACCCGCTCGCCGTCGATCCACACCTCGCGTCCGTCGCGCAGGCTCTACAGCTACTCCTCGCCGGTCAGCGGCGCGGTGACGTCTCATGGGGCCGGGCTCACACGCCCGCCGCGGCCCGCGCGTCGTCCGGGTTCGGGTAGTGGACCATCTCGATCACCTTGCCATTGCGGAAGGTCGTGAGGTTGGCGACAAGCTCGGGCCCGCCGTCTTCGCCGGTCCGCCGCATTATCAGGACGACCTTGTCGCCGGCGTCGATCATGTCGACCAGCTCGCCCGGCGGCGCCCCCCGGCGCAACCAGTTCCGGCGCATGAACGCGACCGCCTGCTGACGGTTGTGGCACGCGTACCCGGCGGTCGGGTCTCCGGCGTGCCATTTGACGTCGGGGTCGAGGATCTCGGCGATGACGTCCAGGTCTCCGCGCATCACGGCTTCATACCCGCGGCGTACCAGCTCGACATTGCTTTCGGACATGAACCTATGTTCCCACGGTCACGACCGGGTCTTGCCCTCGCAGAGCATCTCGATCGCCTGTGCGACTCGCCGCTCCCGGGTCTCCTCGCGCTTGGCCTCGGCCACCCAGCGCGCGAACTCCTTGCGATGGGTGAAGGCCAGGCCGTCGAATGCGGCTTTCGCGGCCGGATCACGGTCAAGGGCGGCGGCGAGCGCCTCAGGCACGTCGACCTCGCGCGGCGCCGTGTCGAGTTCGAGCGTGACCTCGACGCTGTCGCCGGCCTGGGCGCCGGCGCCCTCGCGCACCTCGCGGTTCAAGCCGACGAGGAACTCGCCGCCCATCCGCGCCACCGACGTCTGCCAGGTGTAGCCGTTCACGGTGGCGAGCACGGGGAAGCGCCTCGCCCCCTCGCCGATGGCATTCACCTGGTCGTTGTCAAGGACGACGGCGGCGGCCGGCCCGCGCTTCTGAAGGGTCGTCTGGAAGGTGAGCGCACCCACGCTCGGACAGAACCTACCCGGTTATTCGCGCCACCACTGCGGTGACGTCGTTGTATTGATCAGCCGGGTCGACCAGGCGGGCGCGGACGTGCTCGCAGAGCATCTGTGGGTCGTCGGGGCCGGCCGCGACGGCGGTCGCAAGCCGCTCGAGCCCGACGTCGAGCGACTCGCCACGCCGCTCGATCAGTCCGTCGGTGTAGAACACCAGCGCCGCGCCCTGACCGATGTCCTCGCGACGGGTCTCGTAGGTGGACGTCCTCCACACCCATCAGGCCGTTGCCGCCCTCGAGGTAGGTACACGAACCGGCCGGGCCGCGCAGCAGGGGAGGGGGATGACCTCCGTTGGCCCATGCGATCGTGCCGTGCTCGGGATCGATCACGGCGTAGACGATCGTGAACAGCTGCTCGTCCCCGAGGGCCAGCTGGTGACGGTTGAGCAGCGTCAGTGCGTCACCGGGCGCCCGATGGCCCTCGCCGCCCAACGCGAACGCGCGCGTCAAGGTCCGCAGCTGCCCCATCGACGAGGCGGCGCGGATGCCCCGGCCGGTTACGTCGCCGACGACGACGCCGAGCCCGCCGTCCGATATCTCGAACGCGTCGTTCCAGTCCCCGCCCACCTGCACGCTGAGGCCGGCGACCTCGTAGGCGGCGGCCAGCTCGACGCCGTCCACCTCGGGCAGGCTCTTGGGGATCAACCCACGCTGAAGCTCGACCGCGATGAGGTGCTCCTCGTCGTGTAGCTGGGCTCGGCGGATGGCCAGCGCGGCCCGGTCCGCGGCATCGTGGAGTAGTGAGCGTTCGGTCGGGCTGAACGACCGTCCCGAGGGCGGAACGAGGCGAAGGCAGCCGACACGGGCGCGCTCGATCACCAGCGGCACCTCGAGCCAGCGCTCCTCGGCCATGGCGGGCAGGCCGTTCGAATCCGGAGGCACTTGGCCGGCGACCGCGCGCACGACGACCGGGCGCTCGAGCTCACCCGAGATCTCCACCTCGGTGACGTCGACTTGGAACAACTCGGCCATGAAGTTCAGCGAGTCGGTGAGGTCCTTCCAGGTGCCGGCGACGCCCGGGACCTGGGCCTGACCGCCGAGTTTTCCGTCGGTGACGACCTCGCGGGCCACGCGCGTTACCTCGGCGGCGACGCGGACGAGCTCGGCTTCGAGCGCGGCGTTGCGCGCGGCCATCTGGTTGAAGGCCGACTCGAGCCGCCCGATGTCATCCTTGCGCCGCGCCGGCAGGCGCACGCCGAAGTCGCCGGCCGCGGCCGCCCGCAGAGCGGTTTCCAGTCGAGCGAGCGGGATCTTCGCTGCCGGCCCGCCCGTTGCGGACTGGTGGAGCCGCGCCGTTGGCCGCCTTGCGCACGGTTCCGTTGGTGGCCTTGCGCGCCGTCCCGCTGGCGGCCTTCGCCGCCGTCCCGTTGGTCGACTTGCGCGAGGTGCTCGACTTCAGCAAATCCCCTTGCCGTACCGCCGCCGTCTTGGCCATGCCTGCGCCTCCGATGTCAGTTGCTCCAGCGAGCTGCTCCCTGCATGGCGGCACGACTGGATTGCCCGTAACCCGCCGAACAGGTTACCGCTGCATTGACGCTGGTTCGAGTGCCGGGGTTGCTTTGCTACCGGGCTACCAACCGCCGCGCCAGTCCGCGTTCGCCGCGCGGCGCTTGGCGGCGTCCATGCGCGCGTGCTTGCGCTTGTCTAGCCGCCACTGGATGAGCGAGAAGATGATGATGACCGTCGGGAAGAAGATGATCGTCAGGAACATCGCGTTTGTGACGTTCACGTCGTTGGTCTCCCCGAACCAGCCCTCGCCGGCGTGGGAGGCGGCGAGCGCCGATGGCGCGAGCGCTAGCAGTGCGACCGAGACGGTCGCCAGCGCGGTGATGACGCGGGCCTTGCGCATCGCGCCTTAAGCCTACCGCCGTCGGCGGCCCGGCGGTGCCCGCCACCGGTGACGGCCGCTACGCCGCCGCCACCGTCTCGCGTCCCCGGAGCGCTGCCAGGGCCCGGAGTAGCACCGGGTTGTAGACGTCGCCGCTGGTCGTGACCTGGAGATGGGTGACCGGCGCCTCGAACACCGGCGCCTCGAGAGCGGCGGCCAGCTGGCGCTGCTTGCCAGGCGCCACCAGCTCGTCACGCGTCGTGAGTACGACCGCCGCAGGCACCGGCAGCGGGCGCAGCCACGGCCGGGAGTCGAACCGGCCCAGCTCGCGTCCGGCCTCGGCGATGTCGCGCGCCGAGTGGCGCATCAGCTCGGACATGGCCCACGCGATCTCGGGAGAGTCGCGCATGCCGGCGCGGCGGAAGCCGGCCGACCAGGTGGCGCGCGGCGCCAGGGAGAGCATCAGCCCGAGCGCCCCGAGGGCTCTGAAGACCCTTCGCGTCCGGCGGTCCTGCCAGTGCTGCGCGGTGCCGCTCAGGACCACGCCGGCGACGACGTCGGGGAAGTCGCGAGCCATCAACTGCGCGATCGCCCCGCCCATCGAGTAGCCGACGACGATTGCCGGCGCGGCGTCGAGGTGGCGCAGCGCGGCCGCGGCGTCGGCGGCGCAGTCGGCGAGCCGGAAATTCCCAAGCGGGCGCAGACCGCGCCCGTGGCCCCGGTGGTCGATGGCCAGCACTCGGTAGCCCGCGCCGGCGAGGTCGTAGTAGGCGCCGCACCAGTTAAGGTCGGCCGTTGCCATCCAGCCGTGCAGGAGCATCACCGGCGGGCGGTCGGGATTGGGGTCCCGCAGATCGGAGTCCCGCAGGAACAGCTCGCCCCGCCCGGGGACCCGGACGGTGCGGGCCGGCGGCATCTCAAACGGGGGAACCGGTGGCCAGGCTGGCGGCGCCATCGCCGGTCGATCCTAACGGCGAGCACCTGCATACCATCAACCAGACATGGCTGTGGTGATCGCATCCGACCTGGGCAAGGACATCGCCGGCGAGCCGCTCCTGCGCGGCATCTCGTTCAAGCTCGAGCGCCGCGACCGGATGACCCTGTCCGGCCGCAACGGCGCCGGCAAGACCACGCTGCTGCGGATGCTCTCCGGCGAGGCGACGACCGACTTCGGCGAGCTCGTGCTGGCGAAGGACACCAAGACAGCGCTCCACGACCAGCGTCCGCCCCGCGATCTCGATCTCACCTTGCGTCAGTACGTGCTGACCGGCGCCCGCGAGCTGGTGGCGATCGAGCAGGAGCTGGCCTCGCTCGAGCAGGCGATGGCTCAGGGCGCCCATGACGACGCGACTCTCGGCCGCTACGCCCAGGCGCAGGCGCGGTTGGAGCACGCGGGCGGCTACGGCTGGCGCGAACGTGCCCTCTCGTCGCTGCACGGGCTCGGCTTCCGGGACGCGACCGACCTCGACCGGCCGCTGAGCACCTTCTCCGGCGGCGAGCTGACCCGTGCATCGCTCGGGCGTGCCCTGGCCGGCGGGCCGGATCTGCTGCTCCTGGACGAGCCCACCAACCACCTCGACATCGAGTCGCTCGAGTGGCTCGAGCAGCACCTCGTGAGCCTCGACGCCGCGATCGTTCTGGTCGCCCACGACCGCTGGTTCCTCGAGGCGGTCGGCACTTCGGTGCTTGAGCTCGAAGCCGGACGGGGGCGCTACTTCAAGGGCCCCTGGCACGCATGGCGCAAGGAGAAAGCGTCGCGCGAGCTCGCGCTCGGCCGGGCGATCGAGCGCCAGCAGGCCGAGATCGAGCGGCTCGAGCGGTTCGTGACCCGGTTCCGGGCGGGCACCCGGGCCAGGCAGGCGCAGTCGCGGGCCAAGAAGCTGGCCAAGATGGAGCGGCTCAGCCGGGGTACAAACGATGGCGCGGCGCTCGAGTTCGCGTTCAAGCCACCGGAGCGCAGCGGCCGGGTGGTGTTCGAGCTCGAGGACGGGCGGATGCAGATCGGCGAGCGCGTCCTCCTGGAAGACGCCGAGCTGTGGCTCGAGCGCGGCGAGCATGTGACCCTGGTCGGACCGAACGGCGCCGGCAAGACCACGCTGATCGAGACGCTGGCCGGCCGGCGAGACCTCGAAGATCCGCAGGCGGCAACCGACCCGGGGGGCGGAGGGCCGGTCGTCATCGGCAAGCTGCGCACGGGGCACAACGTCAAGATCGGCTTTCTCTCCCAGCACGCCGAGGAGCTCTCGGCCGGGACGGCGAGGACGGTGGTCGAGGCCACGACCCATCTCACGAAACTCACCCCCAACCAGGCACGAGGGCTGCTGGGCCGGTTCCTGTTCTCCGGAGATGACGTCGAGAAGCCGCTCGAGGTGCTCTCCGGCGGGGAGCGCCGGCGGCTGTCGCTGGCCATCCTGGTGCAGTCCGGCGCCAACCTGTTGATCCTCGACGAGCCGACCAACCACCTCGACCTGGAGAGCCGGGAGGCGCTTGAACAGGCGCTCAACGACTTCACAGGGTCGCTGCTGCTGGTCTCGCACGACCGGGCGCTGCTCGACGCCGTCGGCAAGCGCACGGTCGCGATCGAGGACCGAACGCTCCACAGCTACCTCGGCGGATGGCCGGAGTACGTCCGGGTTCGCGAGGAGCGCGCGCGACAGGAGGCCGCGAGCAAGGCCGCCAAGCAGTCGACGCGCCCCGCTCCCCGGAGCAAGCCCGCGCGGACCGCCCCCCGCCCGGCCAACGGACGTGAGCAGCAGCGGCTCGAGCAGCAGATCGAAGAGGCCGAGGCGGCCCTGAAAGCGGTCGAGGACGAGCTCGCCGATCCCGCCGCGTGGTCGACGCCACAGCGGAGCGCCCGTGCGACCGCGCGCCACGAGGAGGCGAAGCGCGCGGTCGACGAGCTCTACGAGCGCTGGGAGCGGATCGCGGGCTGACTACCAAGGCGCCGCCGGCAATCCCCTACCCGGCCGGCGCCTTGGCCGCCACGCCGCCGCCGAAGCCGCATTCCTTCGAGGCCGCCTGGAACGCAGGCGAGTTTGGGTCGATCCCGCTGCTGTTGCTGATCCTGATGCCGACCCCGACCCCTCCGTTCGGCCCGGAGTGGAACGTCGGGTCGGGGAAGTTGGGTACGCCGTGCGAGCGCATGCACCGCGACATCGCGAGTGCCTGGGCCTTGACCTTGGCCGTCTGCGCCGCTGACGGTGTGCCGCCATTCGGCAGGTAGGACTTGCACGCCGTCATCGCCGACTGGAAGGCAGGGCCATTGACTTCAACCCCGTTCACAGTCGTGCTGTTCGGTGTCTGCTGCACCTGGAGGCGGATCTGCCCGTTGGTCGGATCTGGGAAGTTGGAGACGCCGTGCGAGCGCATGCACGAGGCGAACTCGAGCCCCTTGCTGTTGCCGGCGTCTGAACTCTGGCCGCCAGACGAGTTGGTCGCGGTGCTGCTCGGGCTTGAGGAGCCACAGGCCGCCACACCCAGGGCAGCGGCGAGCAGGCTGAGGATGATCGTGAATCGCATTGGTGAGTCCCTCCGGTTCGGCTTCGGAGAGAAGTGGTACGAAATCGGTGGTAACAGGGGCGAAACGAGTGCTGTTACCGCTGCGTTACCACGGGCAGACCATGCTGTTCGGCCGAGGATGTCCACCCGCCACTCTAAGACGACTGTCGGCGGCGCCTGGCGGCGGCGCCTTAGTTTCTGAGGACGAATGCGCGTGCTGGTGATCGAGGATCATGCGGAGCTGGCCGAGACGGTCGCGCTCGGTCTGCAGCGAGAGGGCATGGCTGTCGACATCGCACTCGACGGCCCGGCCGGGCTGAGGCAAGCCGCCGTTTACGACTACGACGTGATCGTGCTCGACCGCGACCTGCCGGGGTTACATGGCGACCGCGTGTGCGAGAAGCTCGTCGAGGAGGGGGCCCGCACCCGCGTATTGATGCTGACTGCGTCGGCGGGCATCGAGGACCGGGTGGCGGGTTTGAGTCTCGGGGCCGACGACTACCTGCCCAAGCCGTTCGCGTTCGCGGAGCTGATCGCGCGGATCCGCGCGCTGGGCCGCCGCTCACAGCCGGCGCTGGCGCCGGTCATGCGCAGCGGCGACCTGACTCTCGACACGGGCCGGCGGATCGCTCAGCGCTCCGGGCGTCGCCTGGACTTGAGCACGAAAGAGCTGGCGGTGCTCGAGTTGCTGCTCGCCGCCCGCAGCAGTGTGGTCTCGCCGGAGGAGCTGCTGGCACGAGCCTGGGACGAGGCGGTCGACCCGTTCTCCGCGGTCGTCAAGGTGACGATCAGCCGACTGCGCCGCAAGCTCGGCGACCCGCCGATCATCGAGACGGTGCCCGGTGCCGGTTATCGGATCTAGACGCCGGCTGCCGCGCCGAACGATCCGGCTGCGACTGACCCTGCTGTACGGTGGATTGTTCCTCCTCGCCGGCGCGGGGTTGCTGGCCATCACCTATGCGCTCGTCGCCAAGGACGGCCCGACCGAGGCCAAATCCGCGCTCGTCGTGTCCCAGACGAGGCCCGCCGGCACCGGGCAGCCACCCCCCATCCCGGCGGACTTCGGCGGGGCCGCACAGGGCTTCGGGAGGGCCGGCGGCGCTCTCATCTACCAGCAGAAGGCCACTCCGAACGGCACCGTTGTCCAGCTCCAGGCGTACGCCGGCAAGGTGAACGCGACGTTCAGGAAACTCACCGCGGCGCAGGAGAAGCAGATCCAATCGGTCACGGCCAAGGCCGAGGCGCAGATCGCGGAGGTCGAGGGATCCCAGCTCTCCACGTTGCTCACGGAGTCGGCGATCGCGCTCGGGATCATGGCCCTGGCCTCGATCGGCCTCGGCTGGTTGATGGCTGGGCGCGCGCTGCGCCCGGTGCGCACGATGAGCACACGGGCGCGCGGCATCTCCGAGCGCAACCTGCATGAGCGGCTGTCGATCGAGGGGCCCGACGACGAGCTCAAAGAGCTCGCGGAGACGTTCGACGGGCTGCTCGGACGTCTGGAGGGGGCGTTCGAGTCCCAGCGGCGCTTCGTCGCCAACGCCTCGCACGAGCTGCGTACGCCGATAACCCTTGAGCGCGCTCTGGTCGAGGTAGCGCTGGCCGATGCCCATCCGACGGTCGACTCGCTACGCGACACCTGTCGGCGTGTCCTCACGGCGAGTGAGCAGCAGGAACGGCTGATCGAGGCGCTGCTGACGCTCGCCCGCAGCCAGCGAGGCCTCGAGTCGCGCGGGCCGGTCGACCTGCGCGAGGTCACCGCAGAGATCGTGCGGGCCGTACCGGCCAACGGGCTCCGGGTGAACACAGAACTGGGCGACGCATGCGCCACGGGCGACCCGGCGATGGTCGAGCGGCTCATCGCCAACCTGTCGAGAACTCGGTGCGCCACAACCAGCCGGACGGCTGGGTGACCGCGTGGACCGGGGTGCGCGAGGGGCGGCCGACTGTCGAGCTCGCCAATGCCGGCCCGCCCGTTGACGCCACCCAACTGAACGAGCTGCTGAAGCCGTTCGTCCGCGCCGACGCGAATGGCAACGGCAACGGGCGCGCGCATGACGGCCATGGTCTCGGCCTGGGACTGTCGATCGTGCAGGCGATCGCCGACGCCCACGGCGCGCGACTGAGCATGATTGCGCCGCCGGAAGGCGGGCTGCGCGTCTCGGTTGCCTTCCCCGCGACCGATCCGGGGTGCTAAAGGCCGGCTAGTCAGGGCACGCGTCGCGCTCGGGCTCGCCGTCGACGACCATGCGCGGGCTGTCCGAGATGATCCCTCGCCGTCGCAAGCCGGTGAGCAGCGCCTCCTCGTCGGGGAAGCTCACCATCGTGGCGATATCTGGCCGCAGGCTGATTGTCAGCGAGCGGACCCGCTTCTCGGCCACCTGACCGTCGATCTCAAGCCGTGCGCCGCCGAAGCCGGCACCGATCTCGAGCACCAGCACAGACTTTGGCCCGGCTACGAGCGGCGGACAGAAGCCACCGTGCTTGGGCAGTGGGGTGAACAGGAACCCGTCCAGCCCGGGCGCGAGCAACGGACCGCCGGCTGAGATCGCGTAGCCGCTCGACCCGAGCGCGGTGCTTACGACGACACCGTCGCCGGCCATGCGGCCGTACACCGTGCCGTCTAGCAGGACGGTCACGCGTGCCTGTCCACCTCCGGCGCGCAGCACCGCGGCGTCGTTGAGCGCAAAAAGCCGCCCGATCTCCCCGTTCCCTTCACCGCGCACCCCGGTGACGGCCAGGGCGGGAAACCGTCGCGGGAGCCACTCACCTCCGCGGAAGCGCTCGAGCGAGCGGGTGACATCAGCGACCGGGACGGTCGCGAGCGCGCCGAGGCTGCCACAGGCGATTCCGAGCACGGGCCGGTCTGCCTCAGCTCCGGTACGCAGGGCGGCCAGCGTGGTGCCATCGCCCCCGATAGAGACGATCAGGTCGGACTCGGCCGGATCGCCCTCCTCGGCGACGCGGCGCTGGCTGTAGGCGGCGGGCATCTGCACCACCTCGGCCCTGTGCTGATCCGCCCACTCGCGCACCAGCGCGAGTGGGCGATCCACGATTCGGCTTGGGTGGACGACGATCCCGATGCGCCGAGGTGCCCGTACCTGGGGCATCGTCGGGCCGAGGTCGGAGCGGGAGGTGGGAAGGGCGGTGGCGTCGGACACGGTCGCTCAACCAGTGACCCGGCCGTGCGGTGATCGAAGACAACGCATCGGCTCATCAATCTACCCTGGGCCAAGGCTCCACAGCTGGCTGGCCAGCCAGCCAGCTGCCGACGGGTGAGGCACGGCCGGTGAGCGCCGGCGGTGAGCCGGATTCGAGGTCTGGCCGGCCGCGGCGCCCGGCGGAAGACCGGCGGTGTCGGGGGCGGTCTCTATATTGAGAGCCAACGATGGCACCGCTCAGCGATGCGTCGCCGGTCCGGGTTGCGCTGATCGATGATGACAGCGGGCTGCTCACCGTTCTCGAGCGCCGGCTCGGAGCCCTGCGCTGGGAGATGCAGGTCCTCGCCTTCCCGCCCGATGCCGGCCACCTTGGGGCCCTCAGGCTGCACGCCCTGATCGTCAACCCCCGGCTGACCGGGCTGGACTACATCCAGCGGGTGGCGGAGGCACTGCCCGGGCTTGCGCTGATCGTTTGCAGCGCGCAGGTCACCGTGTCCGAGCGGGTCAAGGGCCTGCGGGCGGGGGCCGACGACTGGGTGACCAAGCCGTGCCACCCGGAGGAGCTTCTGGCCCGGATCCAGGCCGTGCTCCGCCGGCGTCGCGCCGGAGAGCTGCCGCAGGAGGAGGCGACGATCGAGGCCGGCGAGCTCGCGATCCGGCCCGACCGATACGACGCCTACGTGGGCGAGCAAGGCGCGTCGCTCTCGCGCAAGGAGTTCGAGCTGCTGCGCCAGCTGGCCGCCGCCGACGGTCGGGTGCTGGAGCGGGAGGACATCTATCAGCGTGTGTGGGGCTACACGATGGCTCGAGGCGACCGGTCGGTCGACGTGTTCGTGCGCAAGCTGCGCCAGAAGCTCGAAGTCGTCTCGCCCGGGTGGCGGTACGTGCACACGCACTTTGGGGTGGGCTACCGGTTCGCGCCCGAGGCCGCCGGCGGTGGCGGTCGCGGCGACGAGCCCGCCGGCGCGCGGAGGAGCGCGGGCCGAGAGGCGCACGACGTGCGCGAGCCGCACGAGCTCCGCCAATCGGGCGAGTCGCGCGGAGAGGCCGGTCGGGTGCGCTCGCCGAATGAGAGCCTGGCCGCGGTACGCTAAAGGCGATGAACCGGACCGCGCGCAACGTCTTGATCGTGTTGGCGATCGCCGCGATCGTGGCGCTCGTCCAGGGCGGCGTCACCGCCGCCAATGTAGCCGTTCAGGCCCTCAGCCTCGTCTTCCTAGGGACGATCGTGTGGTTTCTGTCGATCACCTACCGTCAGCACCGCAGCACCCTCTACGGGCTGGGCGACAGGCGGCGCGCGCTCCTCTACGTGGCACTCGGGGTCGGGACGCTGACCTTGACCGCGACGTCACGGCTGTGGGCGAGCGGGGCCGGGTCGGTGGCGTGGCTGCTCTTGCTAGCCGGCTCGATCTACGCCGTCTTCACGGTCGTCCGGTCGGCGCGGAAGTACTGAAAGTCGGGTTCCGGGAGACGGGCAGCGGCGGCGTCAGGCCGCGCCGGCGCCGGCGGCGCACTGCGGGCATAGCCCCTCGAGCAGGACGTGGGCGCGCTCGACCTCGAAGCCCTGCTCGCGCAGGGTGACGTCCACCTGCTCGATGTCGATGTCGCGGAGCTTCCCGCACAGAGCGCAGCGGAAGTGGTGGTGGTTGGTGACGTTGGCGTCGAATTGCTGAGGCCCTGGGCCCTCGACGATGCCGAGCAGACCGGCCTCCACGAGTTCGCCGAGCGCGCTGTACACGGTGGCGCGGGACAGCTCAGGGAGTTGGACGCGCGCCTGCTGGAACACGTCCTCGGCCTCCAGATGTGCGTTCGATGCATCGGCGCTGGCGGCGCGGGCGAACACGCTGTAGATCACTCGCCGCTGGGGGGTGGCGCGCAGGCCACGGGCGCGCAGGAGCTGGGCGAACCCGAGATCGGCGGGCGTGCTGGCGGGACGGGGAGCCATCGAAGTACCCCGTCTCAGGGTACCGCGGCGGTCCGACTGCCAAGCACCGTGGCGGGCCGCCGGCGCGTGACCCGCGGTCCTATCCTCGATTGCGTGTCCCTGGTGCCCGCCGAGCGTCGTCGAGAGCTGCCCGATGAACCGGGCGTGTACCTGTTCCGGGATGCCCGCGGGAAGGTGATCTACGTCGGCAAGGCCAAGTCGATCCGTAAGCGCGTCGCGTCTCACTTCAGCAATCCGAGCACGCGTGGCGGTGAGGGTCTGGTCGAGATGATCGAGCAGATCGAGGCGCTCGTCGTGCACACCGAGGCCGAGGCGCTGCTGGCCGAGCAGAACTTCATCAAGCAGTACAAGCCGCGCTTCAACATCCGCCTGCGCGACGACAAGTCGTATCCGTATATCGCGATCTCGCTCGACGAGGACTTCCCCCGCGTCTACTTCACGCGCGAGCGCCACCGTCGCGACCGTGCGTACTTCGGCCCCTACAGCAACGCGAAGCGCGTGCGCTCGACGCTCGAGGTGCTGGGCAAAGTGTTCATGTTCCGCTCCTGCGATGGCCCGGAGCCGGGCCGGCGCAGCGGGTCGCCGTGCCTCGACTACTACATCAAGCGCTGTGAGGCCCCGTGCGTCGGCTACGTCAGCAAGGAGCACTACCGGGAGGCGATCCAGGGCGTCATCGACTTTCTGTCCGGCCGTTACCGCGAGATCGAGCGGTCCCTGGAGCGTTCCATGCGCGAGGCGGCGGCCGAGCAGCGGTTCGAGGACGCGGCCCGGGAGCGCAACCGCCTGCGCGCGGTGCACTCGCTGCTCGAGCGTCAGCGGGTGGCGAATGAATCGACCGGCACGCTCGACGCGATCGCGGTAGCGGTACACGAGGGCGAAGCCAACGCCCAGGTCTTTCAGGTCCGCGACGGGGTCCTGTCCGACCGCCAGAGCTTCTACCTGGACAACGAGGCGGGTGGCGGTGTCGGCGAGGTGGCCGAGGCTTTCATCCTCCAGTACTACACGAGCGCGATGATGGTGCCGCCGCTGCTGATCGTGCAGCACGAGCTGCCGGTCACCGACGCGCTGGGGCAGGCGCTCGCGAGCCGGCGCGGCGGGACGGTCGAGATCCGCGCCCCCGAGCGGGGTGACAAGCGGCGGATCCTCGAGCTGGCCGAGCGCAACGCGCGGCTCGCCCTCGACCAGGAGCGGCTGCGTTCCGAGCGCCGGCGCCAACAGCGGGTGGAGGCGCTCGACGGGCTACAGCACGCCCTCGGTCTGGACACGCTGCCGCTCAGGATCGAGTGCTTCGACATCTCGACGCTGATGGGTACCAACACGGTCGCTTCGATGGTGGTCTTCGAGGGTGGCGCCCCCAAGAAGTCCGACTACCGCCGGTTCAAGATCCGCGGCGACTTCTACGCCGCCGGCGACGGCAGAAGCGCTGACGGCGGCAACGGCGCCGGCACGGTCGGTGAGCCCGATGACTTCGCGGCGATGGAGGAGGTCCTCTCGCGCCGGATGGCCCAGTGGGAGCGCCAACACGACCTGTCGCCCCACGACAAGGACTTCGACCCGAGCTTCGCCGCGCTCCCGAACGTGGTGGTCATCGACGGCGGCAAGGGACAGCTGTCGGCCGGCTTGAGGGCCTTGCAGGCGTTCCGTGAGCGCGGTGTGTATGTGATCTCGCTGGCCAAGCGGATCGAGGAGGTGTTCACGCCCGGCTCGACTGAGCCGCTGCGACTACCCCACGACACGGTCGAGCTCCAGCTGCTCCAACGGGTGCGCGACGAGGCCCACCGGTTCGCAATCACCCACCACCGGATCCGGCGCGACCGGGCGATGACCGCCTCGATCCTCGACGAGCTGCCCGGGGTGGGGCCAGCGCGCAAGCGCGCGCTGCTAAATCACTTCGGCTCGCCCGACGCGATCCTGGCCGCCTCGCGCGAGGAGCTCGAGGCCGTGCCCGGGATCCCCGGCAAGCTCGCCCGCGAGGTGTATCGCGAGCTGCACAAGACCGGCGTGTAGCGGTTAGCGGCGGTCTGGGATCTTGTCGGCGGCGCCTGGCGGCGGCGCCCTAGAGACGCTCCACGTCGAGCTTTAGGAAGTGGGTGGCGCACGAGATGCACGGGTCGTAGTTTCGGATCGCCTGCTCGCACTGCCACTGCAGTTCGTCGTCAGAGAGATCTAGATGCCCGGAGACGAAGCCGTAGAGGTCCTCCTCGATCGCGCGCTGATTCTGAGACGTGGGCGGAACGATGCGCGCGTTTCGGATGGCGCCGGAGGCGTCGATCTCGTAGCGGTGCCAGAGGATTCCTCGCGGGGCCTCGCTGACGCCGCAGCCGATGCCGTCGCGCGGCTCGAGTGCGACCGCCGGCGGGTCGGGCGGCTCGTAGGCCTCGATCAGGCGCAACGCCTCCTCGATCGCATACAGAAGCTCCACGCCGCGCACGATGATGCTCTGGAATGGGTTCTGACATGACTTCCCGAGTCCGGCATCCCGCGCCGCCTGACGAGCCAGCGGCGACAGCGTGTCGAAGGCGAGGCTGTAGCGCGCGAGCGGCCCGACCATGTACGAGCCGCCGTCGCGAAGCCGGCTGTGCAGGGCATTGGAGTGCGGCACGTGCTCCTCGACGAAGTGATCGTCAAACGCCTCGGCCGGAATGTCGAGACCGCTGCTGGAAACGATCCGTCCGCGGTCGATCGGGTAGCGTCCGTCGTCGTCCCGAAGTGCGACGAACTCGTAGTCGCGCTCGAAATCGGGCATCGTGAGCTTGCCGGTGAGCGCGATCGTGTCGAGCGTCGCCTCGAGCGCTCGCTGCAGCGGCTCGACGAGCGGCTGCAATTCCTCTCGGCTGGGGGCGCGATAGAAGCCACCGGTCCGTGGGTTGATCGGATGCTCGGCGCGACCGCCGAGCGTGATCAAAAGCTGGTTGCCGGCCTTGCGTGTGGCGAGCCCGCGCTCAACCAGCTCCGGATAGTCGGCGGCCATGTGAATCGCGCTTTCGTACCCCAGGAAATCGGGCGCGTGAAGCAGGTACAGGTGCAGCGCGTGGCTCTCGATCCACTCTCCGCAGTACACCAGCCGGCGCAGCTCGCGGATCGGACCATCGATGCTCACGCCGCATGCCTGCTCGATCGCGAGCGAGCCGCTCGTCTGGTAGGCGACGGGGCAGATGCCGCAGATCCGCGCCGTGATGTCGGGTATCTCGGTGTACGAGCGCCCTTTCAGAAACGCCTCAAAGAAGCGCGGCGGCTCGTAGATGCGTAACTGGACCTCGAGGACCTCGCGCCCACGGATGCGGACATTCATCGCCCCCTCGCCCTCGACGCGCGCGAGGGCGGCGGTGCTGATCCGGCGGCTGCGGGCCAGAGGCTCAAGCGGGATGGTCATGGCGCTCACTTTCGCGTTGGAAGGCCGGCGCGGCCGCGTTGAACGTGCGATATACGCGAACCAGGTCAACGTCGTCCATGCCCACCTTCTGAAGCCAGGTGCTCAGCGATCCGGTGTTCGGCGACTCCATCGGCCCGTAGCACCCGTAGCAACCGCGGTTGAACGACGGGCACAGCGCTCCGCAGCCCGCGTGCGTGACCGGGCCGAGACACGGCGTGCCGTGCGCGACCAGAACGCACACGTTGCCGCGCAGCTTGCACTCCTGGCACACGCTCGAGGCAGGGATTGGCGGCGAGCGGTCGCCGAGCGCGGCGCGTACCACCTCCAGCAGCTGGTACTTGTTGACCGGGCACCCGCGGAGCTCGAAGTCGACCGGCACGTGGGCGCTGATCGGGGTCGAGCCTTCGAGCGTGGAGACGTACTCGGGCGAGGGGTACACGGCTGCGACGAAGTCCTCGACGTCGGCGAAGTTGCGCAGCGCCTGGATCCCGCCGGAGGTCGCGCAGGCGCCGATTGTTACTAGCCGCCGCGACACTCGCCGTACCCGGTGGATCCGCTCGGCGTCCTGCTCAGTGGTGATCGACCCTTCGACCAGCGACAGGTCGTAGGGCCCCTCGACCTCGGCCCGCGAGGCTTCAAGGAAGTAGGAGATCTCGACCTGACCGACGAGCGAGAGCAGCTCGTCTTCGCAACTGAGCAAGCTAAGCTGACAGCCGTCGCAGGAAGAGAACTTCCACACGGCCAGCTTGGGCTTGACGGCGACCGTGCTCACAGCTGTGCCACCTTCAGCCACTCCTCGATGTCGTCGTAGCGCAGCACCGGCCCTTCGCGACAGATGAACCTGGGACCGAACTGGCAGTGGCCACACTGCGCGATCGCACAGTGCATGTTGCGCTCCATCGAGATGTAGAGACGCTCGGGGGGAAGGTTGCGCGCTTTCAGAGTCAGAGCGACGAAGCGGAGCATGATCTCCGGGCCGCAGGCCATCGCGATTGTGTTCTGGGGGTCGAATGCCGCCAGTTCGACGAGCTTCGTGACGACCCCAACCTTCCCGTGCCAGTCCGGGCCGCCAACGTCGACGATCATGTCGATGTCGAGGTCGAAGCGCCTCCGCCACTCCTCGAACTCGTTCACGTACAGCAGCTCGGCCGCCGAGCGGCAGCCGTAGCAGATGACGACGCGCTCGTACTGATCTCGGTGCGCGAGCAGGTGGTGGATCGCCGGGCGCAGCGGCGCCAGACCGAGGCCACCGGCGACGATCACGACATCGCCGGCGATCGCATCGGTCAGCGGCCAGATGCTGCCGAACGGCCCCCGCAGGCCGACTAGGTCGCCCGGCTCGACGGCGGCCAGCGTTCCGCTCACTCCGCCGACCGCGCGGATCGTGCAGCGCAGGGGGTCGAGCCTCGTGGCCGTGCCGCTGACCGAGATCGGTATCTCCCCGACGCCGAACGCGTACAGCATCCCGAACTGCCCGGGGGCGAACATCGGCAGCTCATGCCCGGGCAGCGGCTCAAGCGCGACCGTCCAGGTGTCGGCGGTCTCCCGGCGCCGGCTGACGATCCGGTGGGGGCTTGGGGTCATCGCCCGCGTCGCGGGCGCGAGCGAATCAGGCTGTGGCGGTGCGGGCATAGATGCTGAGTAGTTGGAGCCGGGTCGCGTGCAGACGCTCGACGATAACGGACGCGAAGCTGCGCATCAGCTCGTAGCCGAGCTGCGGGTCCTCCGCGCAGAGCTGACGCAGCGCTTCCGCGTCGAAGCGAATCGCCCGGGTGAGGCCGCGCGAGTGCACGTCGAAGTAGACGAGATAGGGCTCGACCAGCCACGACCATCCGACCGGGTCGCCGTTATGCAGCGTCTCGATCGTGATCGGTCCCGCCGGCGACTGGGTTTGGACGGCCACAAATCCATCGCGGATCAGGTAGAACGAGTCCGCCAGGCCTCCCTCGATCATCAGCGCGCGGCCATCGGGAAACTCGACGTCCTCGCCCAGTTCGGCAATTGCCTTGAGTTGTTCCGGAGTGAGATGCCGAAACATGCGAGTCGCTGCCAGTTCCTCCTCGATGCTCTCCACGGTGGCTCCTATGAGGCTTCGTCGAGCTGCGCCGGGTCCGACAGGATCGCCGAGACCTCCTCGGTGATGTCGATCCCGACCGGGCACCAGGTGATGCAGCGCCCGCAGCCCACGCACCCAGACGTGCCGAACTGATCGAACCAGGTCGCCAGCTTGTGCGTCATCCACTGGCGGTAGCGGGAGCGCGGGGAGCGGCGCGTCTCGCCCCCGGTCACGTGGCTGAACTGGATCGAGAAGCACGACTCCCAGCGGCGCCAGCGCTCGGCCTCCTCGCCGTTCAGGTCCGCGGTGTCCTCGACCGACGTGCAGAAGCACGTCGGGCACACCATCGTGCAGTTGCCGCACGTCAAGCAGCGCTCGGCGACGTCGTCCCAGCGGGGATGCTCGTAGTTGGCATACAAGAGGGACCGCAGGTCCACCTCGGGCATATGTCGCCCCATGTGCTCTACCGCGTGTGTGGTCACCTTCGCCGCGTCACGCTCGTCGTCCTCCTCGGCGAGGCGGTACGGCAGGCCGGCGAGCACGAGCGCGCCTCGCTCAGTTCCGACCTCGACGACGAATCGGTGATTCCCGCCCTCGAGCACCTCGGTCAGAGCGAGGTCGTAACCCGAACTCGCCTTCGGGCCGGTTCCCATTGAACTGCAGAAGCAGGCGCCGCTCGGATCTGAGCAGTTCACCGCGATCAGCAGCACCTCCTCGCGCCGCGCGGCGTAGTTCTGATCGGGGTTGGCGCCCGGGAGGAACACCCGATCCTGAATCGCGATTGCGTGCAGCTCGCACGAGCGTACGCCGAAGAAGGCATAGCGAGGCGCATCGGTGGGCTCCTCGGTGAACTCGAGGCCCGCACCGTTTTCCCCGCGGTGGGCTCGCCACAGGCGGAGGCGCGGCGGGTGCAAGAACTGTTTCCACGAGTGCGGCCCGACGGCGTAGCCGAACACCGCTTCATCCCCGCGGCGCCGGAGGCGGTACCTACCGCCGTCCTGTTCATCGCCCCAGCCGATTGGGAGGTCTGCAGCCGAGCGTACGTTGCGATACACGATCGCGCCGTCATGCACGGTCGGACCCACAACCTGGTATCCCTCACGCGAGATCGCTGCGAGCAGGTCGTCAAGGGCTTCTCGCTCAATGACGAGCGTTGTACCTACGTGCGCTGTCGATTGGACGGCGTCGGTCCCCACGTCGCAACCTAAGCACGGTCAGAGTGACATATGTTTTTTTCTAACATCAGATCCGTACTTTTCCGGTGCCACCCGTCCTCGTCATAGGCGTTGGAAACGCCCTCCGCGGCGACGACGGGGCGGGCGGGGAGGTCGTGCGACGACTGCGCGAACGCGCAGCGCGGACGGGGATCGAGGTGAGTGAACAGCTGTGCGAGCCGGCCGATTTGCTCGAGGCGTGGCAAGGCCGAGGTGCGGTCGTCCTCGTCGACACGATGCGCTCGGGGCAGCCGGCGGGGACGATCCGTCGATTCGACGTGAGCGCCGAGGCGCTGCCTGCGAGGTGGCGTGGCTCGACGTCGACGCATGCGTTTGACCTCCACGCGGCGATCGAGCTCGGACGCGCGCTGCACCGGCTGCCACGACGGGTGATCGTCTTTGCCGTCGAGGGCGAGAGTTTCGAGGCCGGGGCAGCGCTCTCGGACGAGGTCGAGGCCGCAGTTGGGCCGCTCACGGCGGCCGTGCTCGGGGAAGTCAGCGCGCTGGCGGAGGTTTGACGGCTCGGCCAGGTTGATCGCGACGGAGCAGGCTCTTAGCGGCTGAGCAGCGCCGCGCTGTACCCCGGCATCTCGATCGAGTAGGAGCCCAGCAGCTGCGATACGGGTTGCAGGGTGGGCGCGGCGAGCCGGCCGCTCGTCGTCTCGAGCCCAAACGTCTGGCCGCCCAGCGTGACGCCGTCGGTGGCGGTCGGGCTGGCGGCACGCAGCCACTCGAGCTCGGCCGGCGTGGCCGCGGGCGGGAGCTGGAGCTCGACCCGGTGCGGACGCGAGTCCTCGTTGATGAAGGCGACGCGGGTGCGCCCGTCCGGGGCGAGCGTGGCCCACACCTTGACCGGCCCGGCGGGAACGTTCACGGGCTCGAGGCGCGCGCCGGGCGGGAAGGCCTGCGCGAACATCAGCATTCCGTAGTAGTCGGGGTGCACGAACGCCTGCCAGCCGCCGTCGGTGGCGCGGCTGAAGGTGAACAGCTCGTAGCCGGCGCCGGGCAGCGAGTGGACGTTCACGCCGTCCACGCCGACGCTGGCCAGATTGAACAGCGTGTCGACCATCCACAGGGCTGAGGCGAACGTGTTGCTGACCCCGGTGCGCCCGAGGCATCCGGCGAGCGCGGCCGAGTTCAGCTCGTCGACGCGGAACCGCAGGCCGCGGCTGTGCGCCAGCGCCACGTAGGGCGCAAGCGCCTGAGCCAGCCCGGCCGACGAACGATCGCTCAGCAGGTTCGCGACCGACGGAAACAGCGGGGAGCTGCGGTCGGTGAAGCATCCCTGAAGTGCGTAGCGGTGGACGGTGGCGATCCGGAGGCGGGGCGCCGCGTCGAGCAGGGCGGGGAGACGCGACAGCCAGGGGAGCTCCGCCGCCGCCGGACCCGCGAGCGGCTCGTCGGGGAGGGCCGCGGCCCAGCGCCCGGCCTCGGCGATGTAGGCGCTCAAGCTGTAGCCGGCTCCGCGGGCGTAGACGGGGCCGTGCCGAGTGGTGTACCAGGGGAACACGCCGTACACGTCGGGCTCGTTGCCGAGCTCGAGCGCGTCCACGGAATCGGTCCCGATGCCGCGCACGAGCGCCGCGGCCTCGGCCGCGGACAGGCGCGGCCGGTTCGCGGCGAGGTTGACGCCCAAGATCAGCTTGGCCGGGACGGCGCTCGCAAGCGCGCGGGCGCCGGCCAGCCAGGCCGGCGTCAGCGCATAGCGCACGCCGCCGGGCGGCGTCGCACCCGGCACGGGCCACCACGTCGTGTCGGTGCTGTCGCCGCCGATCCGCAGCACCAGTGGCTGACCGGGCACGGGGGCCAGGTTACGCAGCAGCCGGATGAACACCGGGTCGACTGCGGCGGGGTTCGCCCCGGTGTAGGCGTCGAGCGCCGTGTACTCGAGCGAGACGCCGAGAAACCCCGCAGGCAGCGGCGTGCCCGAGGGGCCCTGATCGACCGTCACGTACACGGTCGACGGCCCCGCCAGGTCGGTCGAGCCGGCGGATGGCGTCGCCACCCGCGCTGGATCGCGCGCGGCCTTCCCGCCGGTCAGGAGGAGCCACGTCGCCGCCCCCAGAGCAAGGAGCGTCAGCGCGGTCGCGATCGTGGTCTGGACACGCCACCGCACAAGCTCATCGTGCCATACCGGCAAAGCACCGACGTTCCTTTGCGCGTGTCCGCTTGACGCGCCAAGCTTCCTAGCATGGAAGCCACGCCCGTGAATCGAGTCAAACAGGAGATCGTGACTTCCGAAGATGCCGACGGCGTATCGGCGCTGACCGACCTGGTCATCATCACCGGCTTCTCGGGCGCGGGGAAGTCGACCGCGATGGCCGCCTTCGAGGATGAGGGCTACTTCTGCGTGGACAACCTGCCGTCGGAGATGATCCGCTCGCTGGTTGAGCTTTTCATGCACGCCGGATCCAAGGTGCGACGCGCCGCCGTCGTGTCCGACGTCCGCGGCGGAACGTACTTCGAGGGGTTCGCCACCATGCTCGACGAGCTGCGCGCCTCCGGGGTCAAGCATCGCGTCCTCTTCCTCGACGCGGACGAGCAGACGCTGCTGACCCGCTACAAGGAGACCCGTCGGCGCCACCCGATGGCGCCGACCAGCAGCGTCAGCGAGGGCATCGCACGCGAGCGTGAGCTGCTGCTGCCTCTGCGTGGTCGCGCCGATGTGGTGATCGACACGAGCGGCCTGACGGCGGCGATGCTCCGCCGCAAGCTCGCCAACGAGCTGCTCCTCCGCCGCACGCCCGGGCGTATGGCGGTCACGTTCCAGAGCTTCGGCTTCAAGTACGGCCCGGCCCGCGACCCCGACCTGCTGCTCGACGTCCGCTTCCTGCCCAATCCGCACTACGAGAAGGAGCTGCGGCCGCTGACCGGCGCGGACGAGCGGATCGTCGCGTTCATCAACCGCGAGGGGGAGCTCGATGCCTTCTACGACCGGCTGCACCCGCTGTTGGACTACCTGCTCCCGCAGTACCTGGCCGAGGGCAAGGCGCACCTGGTGCTCGCGATCGGGTGCACCGGTGGCCGGCACCGTTCGGTGGCGATCGCCGACCACTTGGCCGATCGTTACGGCCACGAGGCGGAATACCTCGTGCAGGTCGTTCACCGCGACGTCAGCCGCCCGACATGATCGACCACGTCGGGTTCGAGGTGAGCGACCTGGCGCGCTCGGCGCGCTTCTACGACGCGGTGCTCTATGCGCTCGGGGCTCGGCGACTGGTCCAGTCCAAGCACGTCGTCGCCTACGGGGTCAATGCGCCGCAGGTGTGGATCGTTCAGCGAGGATCGAATCCCGGGCCAGGCTATGGCCATCTCGCGCTCAGCGCGAACGGCAAGGCGGCGGTGGACGCGGCGTACGCGGGTGGCCTGGGGCACGGTGGGACCGACGAGGGGGCGCCTGGCATGCGCCCGCAATACGGCGAGCGGTACTACGCCGCGTACCTGCGCGACCCGGACGGCCTGCGGGTTGAGGTCGTCTCACGGAGGTGACCCGCTAGCCTTCGCCGAGCCGGCGGGAAATCGTCGGCTTTCTCTTGCAATCGACGAAGGAGGGTGCGCATGGCGGTACGCGTCGGGATCAACGGCTTCGGTCGCATCGGCCGCAACGTCTTCCGCGCCGCCTACGAGCAGGGTGCTGATATCGAATGGGTGGCGGCCAACGACATCGGGGACCCGAAGATGTTCGGTCACCTGCTGAAGTACGACTCCAACTACGGGCCGTTTCCCGGGACGGTCGAAGCCACCGGCACGGGTATCCGGGTCAACGGCAAGGAGCTTCGCTTCCTGAACGAGAAGGATCCGGCCAAGCTCCCCTGGGAGGAATTGGGCGCCGAGGTGGTAATCGAGTCAACTGGTCTGTTCACCGATCGGGAGAACGCCTCCAAGCACCTCGAGGCCGGCGCCAAGAAGGTGCTGATCTCCGCGCCCGCCACCGAGCCAGATGTCACGGTGGCGCTGGGCGTCAACTTCGACGAGGTCTACGACCGCGAGCGGCATAACGTGGTCTCGAACGCCTCGTGCACGACCAACTGCCTGGCCCCGGTCGCGAAGGTGCTCCACGACACGGTGGGCATCAAGCACGGGCTGATGACGACGATCCACGCCTACACCGCCGATCAGCGTCTGCAGGACATGCCGCACCGCGACCTGCGCCGGGCCCGGGCGGCGGCGATCAACCTGATCCCAGCCTCGACCGGCGCGGCCAAGGCGATCGGCCTGGTGATACCGGAGCTGAACGGCAAGCTCCACGGCTTCGCGGTCCGCGCGCCGGTTCCCACCGGCAGCGTGGTCGACCTAACCGTGGAGGCGAACCGGGAGACGAGCATCGAGGAGCTCAACCAGGCCATGAGGGCGGCAGCCGACGGACCCATGAAGGGTGTGCTCGAATACACCGAGGACCCGATCGTGTCCACGGACATCGTCAAGAACCCCGCGTCGTCGATCTTCGACTCGCAGCTGACCGCGGTGATGGACGGCACCATGGTCAAGCTGGTCTCGTGGTACGACAACGAGTGGGGATACTCCAACCGCGTGGTCGACGTGGCCCAAAAGCTGCTGTGAAGACGCTCCGGGACCTGGGAGAGCTGGACGGCAAGCGGGTGCTGGTCAGAGTGGATTTCAACGTGCCACTCAAGGACGGCGCGGTGGCTGACGCCACGCGGATCCGTGCGGCGCTTCCGACGATCGAGGAGCTGCGCCGGCGCGGCGGCCGGCTTGTGCTCGTGTCCCATCTCGGCCGGCCCAAGGATCGCGAGCCCGAGTTGTCGATGGCCCCCGTGGCCGCGCGGCTGGGCGAGCTGACCGGCACGTCGGTCGGGGTCGCGCCGGGCGTGGTGGGCGACGACGTCTCGCGCGCTGTCGACGCGCTCGGCCCGGGCGAGATGCTGCTGCTCGAGAACGTCCGCTACGAGCCGGGTGAAACCAAGAACGATCCTGACTTAGCCCGCGCGCTGGCGTCTCTCGCGGATGTGTACGTCAAAGACGCATTCGGCGCCGCCCACCGCGCCCATGCCTCGACCGAGGGCGTGGCACATCTGGTGGATCAGCGCGCGGCGGGGCTGTTGCTCGAGCGCGAGGTGGGAACGCTGATGGGCGTGCTCGAAGACCCGGCGCGGCCGCTCGTCGCCGTGCTCGGGGGCGCGAAGGTGTCGGACAAGATCGCGGTCATCGACCGTTTCTTGGAGGTGGCCGACACGATCCTGATCGGCGGTGCGATGGCCTTCCCGTTCCTGGCCGCCCAGGGCCACTCGGTGGGCGACTCGCTGTGTGCGGCTGAGGACGTGGAACTGGCCCGGCGGATCTTGACCACCGTGGAGCAGGCTCGGGCGACGTTCTCGCTGCCGGTCGATCTTGTGCTCGGTGACCGCTTCGCCGAGGACGCGGAGGTGCGCGCGATCGACGGGCTGGATGTCCCGGACGGCTGGATGGGGCTCGACATCGGGCCACGCACGGGCGAGCTTTACGCTGGGGTGATCGACGAGGCCGCGACTGTGTTCTGGAACGGGCCGATGGGGGCGTTCGAGCTGGCCCCGTTCGCGGCCGGAACCCGTGCCGTGGCCGAGGCCGTGGCATCGGCATCCGGCACGACCGTGGTGGGCGGTGGCGACTCGGCGGCGGCGCTCCATCGCTTCGGCCTGGCCGACGCCGTGACGCACCTGTCGACCGGCGGGGGCGCAACGCTCGAATTGATCGAGGGCAAGCGGCTGCCCGGGGTGGAGGCGTTGACATGAGCTCCACCGGGACCGGCCGCACTCCTCTGATCGCCGGCAACTGGAAGATGTACAAGACCGTCAGCGAAGCGGAGGCGTTCATCGCCGCTTTCCTGCCGCGGGTCTCGTCCGTACAGGGCGTCGACATCGCGATCTGTCCCCCGTACCTCGACCTGCAGGCCCTCGTCGACTCGGCCCGCGGGTCCCGCGTCCAGGTCTACGCCCAGAACATGCACCACGCCTCCGAGGGGGCGTTCACCGGCGAGGTGTCGGCGCAGATGCTGGTCGAGGTGGGGGTTCAGGGCGTGATCCTCGGGCATTCCGAGCGGCGTGAGATGTTCGGCGAGACCGACCGGGCGCTCCAGCTCAAGGTGCCGGCGGCGCTGGCCGCCGGGCTGGTCCCGATCCTGTGCGTGGGGGAGACCGAGGAGGAGCGCGAGGCGGGCTACACCGAGAGAAAGCTGCGCCACCAGGTGCAGGAGGACCTGGCCCGGGTGGACGTCTCGCAGCTGGGAGACGTCGTGATCGCCTACGAGCCGATCTGGGCGATCGGGACGGGGCGGGTGGCCACGCCCGAGCAGGCCCAGGAGGCGATCGGGTTCATCCGCGCGCTCGTGGCGGATCGGTCGCGCGAGCAGGCGCAGCGGACCCGAGTGCTCTACGGCGGCAGCGTCAAGGCGGAGAACTGCGGGGAGCTGCTGTGCCTGCCGGACGCCGACGGGGCTCTGGTCGGCGGGGCGAGCCTCGACCCCGAGTCGTTCGCGGCCATCGTCGACGTCGCCGCCGCGCGCTGATGGCTGATCTCCCGGCCGGCCCATCGGAGCTGCCCGCTGGCTCCTGCGTGCTGGTCGTACTCGACGGCTGGGGCATCGCGCCGAACGGCCCGGGCAACGCGATCTCGCTCGCCGACACGCCGGTGTTCGACGAGCTGTGGTCGTCGTACCCACATTCGCAGCTGATCGCCAGCGGGCGAGCGGTGGGGCTGCCCGAGGGTCAGATGGGGAACTCCGAGGTCGGTCACATGAACCTGGGCGCCGGCGCGGTGGTGATGCAGGACCTGACCCGCATCGACGAGGCCGCGACGAGCGGCGGCTTTGAGTCCAACCCCGTGCTTCGGCAGGCGTTCTCCGACGCCGAGCGCGTGCACCTGATCGGACTAGTCTCCGACGGCGGCGTGCACTCGGGTTGGGCGCACCTCGAGGCGCTGATCCGGATGGGCGCCGCGATGGACGTCCCCGACCTCGTTCTGCACGCGTTCACCGACGGCCGCGACACCCTCCCGCACTCGGGCGCCGGCTACCTCGAAACGGTCCAGGAGTGGATGGAGGAGGCCGGCAAGGGACGGATCGGTTCGGTGGTCGGTCGCTACTGGGCGATGGATCGCGATAAGCGCTGGGACCGTACGCAGCGGGCCTATGACCTGCTGGTCCATGGTCGCGCCGACCATCGCGCCCCGAGCGGCGCGCAGGCCGCTCGTGACGCATACGAGCGAGACGAGACCGACGAGTTCATCACGCCGGTGCTGGTCGGCAACTCGGAGGCGCGGATCCGGCCGGGGGACTCCGTGATCGCGTTCAACTTCCGTCCCGACCGCATGCGCCAGATCACGCGGGCGCTGGCCGAGCCCAGCTTCGAAGAGATCGATCGCGGTGGCGCGCCGGCGGTGGAGCGCTACGTGAGCATGACCCAGTACGAGGAGGACTTCGACTACCCGGTCGCCTTCGCGCCTGAGCACCCATCGATGACGCTGCCGAAGGCTCTGGCCCAGCGGGGCGTGCGCCAGTTGCACGTCGCCGAGACCGAGAAGTACGCGCACGTCACGTACTTCTTCAGCTGCGGTGAGGAGGAGCCGTACGAAGGGGAGCGGCGCGAACTGGTCCCGTCGAATCGCGAGGTCCCCACCTATGACTACGCGCCCGAGATGAGCGCACCCGCCGCCGCCCGCGCCTTCGTCGATGCGTGGCGGGAGGGGTCGTTCACGTTCGGGATCATCAACTTCGCCAACTCCGACATGGTGGGGCACACCGGCGTGATTCCTGCGGCGGTGAAGGCCGTCGAGACTGTGGACCAGTGCCTGGGGCAGGTGGTGGCGGCGGTGCACGAGTCGGGCGGAGCGGTCGTGCTCACCGCCGACCACGGCAACTCCGACCACATGCTCGAGGACGACGGCAGTCCCAACACGGCGCACTCCCTGAACCCGGTTCCGTTGATCGTCACGGTTGCCGGTGTGACGCTGCGCGAGGAGGGGATCCTGGCCGACGTGGCGCCGACCGTGCTTGAGATCCTCGGCTTCGAGCAGCCGGCGGCGATGACGGGCCGCTCGATGATCGAGTCCTAAGGCGCCGCCGTCAGGCGCCGCCGACCATCCGACTGCCGCCGGCAGGCGGCGATCGCACCGTTGGGCAGGAGCTCCGCCATCGCCTCGTGGGTCTGGCGCGGCCGCTCGAGCTGGGGGACGTGGCCGCCGTCGAGCTCGAGGTGATCAGCGCCTGGAGCTGCTCGCGCACGTGCGGCGCGAAGGCAATCGGCACGAGGTTGCCCTTGCGCCCACACGAACAGCGCGTCGGGCTCCAGCTGGCCGAGCCGGGTCCACAGGCCGTCGGGCCCGCGGGGCTCTTCGAGATAGATGTTCCGCGCGGCGGCGTAGAACGCGGCGCGTCCGAGCGCGATGAGATAGGAGCGCAGGAACTCGTCGACGCCGGCCTCCGTCCACTCCTGATTCGAGTCGGGGACGACCTGCTTGACGATCATCTCGATCAGCAGCCGCGGCGCCGGCTGGAAGACGCCCAGCTGGGTCGGGACCCAGCGCAGGTACGGCGCCCACGGACGTGACTTCAGCCAAGACATCGAGGGTGCCAGCAGGACGAGCCGGCGGACGCGACGGTGGTGGCGGAGGCCGAGTTCGAGTGCGACGCGGCCGCCCATGCTGTTCCCGACCACGTGGGCGAAGTCAAGCCCGGGGCCGTCCCGCAGCGCCACGATCGCGCGGGCGAAGAACGGAGGGTCATAACCCCCGAACAGGGGCTTGTCGGAGTCGCCGAAGCCCGGCAGATCCACGCCGATCGCCCAATAGGAGGGCGCGAGCGCATCGAGCGTGGGCAGGAAGGAGGCCTAGGTCGCGCCGAGTCCGTGCAGGCGGAGGACCGGCTCGCCCGTGCCCGCCTCGATCGTCGACAGGCGGCCGGCGGCGGTGTCCACGCGACGGATGCGCAAGCGACCCTCGCCCTCGCCCAGTGGAAGGGCGGTCGCGGCAAGGAAGCCGACACCCAGATGTAGATCGCGCTTGATCTTGAGGCGCCCGCGGCGGAAGGCCTCCACGCCGTCGCACACGTCCGCGGCGATCCGACTCCAGGTTTAAGTGTCCGCGCTCAGCGTCGCATCAGGGCCGTCGCGGGTGGGCTCCATCCGCACCGTTCCGTCTTCGATCACGAGTCGTGCGACTCCGCGCCGCCGTCCTCGACGCGGATCCGGACCGTCGGACGGACCGACGTCGAAGACGGCCGAGTCGATGCGTGCGACTAGCCGCTCGAGCGCGGTGCCTGAGGGGTCGTCGTTTGGTCGCCTTCCGGGCTGACAGCGGTCACGTGCTCGTTCCCCTCTTCCCGGCGAAGCGGCGTGGCAATCACCGGGCGATCGTATCCGTGCCCCCGGCCACGCCGGGATACATCCGGTCGATCTCAGCCAGCTTGCTGGAGTATACTTGACACGAAGGCACTTAGATTTCATCCTGGTGCCGATAGATAGTTCTAATCCCATAGGGAGGTTGAAAATGGCATTGATTCGTTGGGAGCCCGCTCGCGAGCTCCACAGCATGCAGAACGAGATGAATCGTCTGTTCAACACGTTCTTCGACTCGCCGAGCGCGGGTACGAACGGCGGGCGGACCCCGCTGCGTCGCTGGGTTCCGGCGATGGACGTGGTGCAGACCGACGACCACTTCGTGCTGCGGGCCGACCTGCCCGGCCTGACGGAGAAGGACGTCAACATCGAGGTCGAGGACAACGTGCTGACGATCTCCGGCCAGCGCAAGGCCGAGCACGAGCAGCGCAAGGAGGGCTACTACCGCCTCGAGCGCTCCTCCGGCGCGTTCACCCGCTCGCTGACGTTGCCCGAGGGCGTTGACGCGGGCGCCATCCAGGCCGGCTTCGAGAACGGCGTGCTCGAGGTCCGGATCCCGAAGCCCGAGCAGCACAAGCCGCGCAAGGTCCAGATCTCGCTCGGGAGCGACGCCAAGACGATCGAGGGCGCCGAGACGGCCGAGACGGCTGACACGGCCGAGCCGGCCTCGACCGAGGCGAGCGAGCCGACCGCAGCGTAGTTCTCTCTCCCTCCCATTGGGTTTGTTCCGGCCGGCGCGCAGTCAGGCGCCGGCCGGGCGGGAGGGACGCCAAGTAGGGTCCGGGCGGTGAGGTTCACCGTCCATAACTGCGCGCCAGAATCCCGTGCCCGGACGGGCACCCTCCACCTGACCCACGGCGACGTCCAGACGCCGGCCTTCGTGCCGCTGGCGACCAAGGGCGCGGTCAAGACGCTCGAGCCTCGGGACGTGGCTGCGCTCGGCTACGAGCTCATCCTCGGCAATACATTCCATCTGTTGCTGGCGCCCGGGCCGGACCTGATCCACGAGCTCGGCGGCCTACACCGGTTCATGCGCTGGGACAGCGCGATCGTGACCGACTCGGGTGGCTTCCAGGTCTTCTCGATGGGGCACGGGGGCGTGGCCGACGAGATCAAGGGGCGCTCCCGGTCGCGGGTTGGCAACGCCGGTGAGCGCGCCGGCGCGATCCTGTCGATCGAGGAGGAGGGCGTTCGCTTCCGCTCGTATGTGGACGGCAGCGAGCAGTTCCTGTCGCCCGAGGTGTCGATGGCGGTCCAGGCCGCCCTGGGGTCGGACATCGCGCTCGTGTTCGACGAATGCACCCCGTTTCACGTCTCGCGCGAGTACACCGAGCGCTCGATGGAGCGCACCCACCGGTGGCTCGAGCGCTGCCTGCGGTGGCACGAGGCTCACGTGGACTTCGGCCAGGCGGTGTACGGGATCGTCCAGGGAGGTGTGGAGCCTGATCTGCGTCGGACGTCGGCGGCCGCTGTCGCCGGCAGCGCCTGCGACGGGATCGCGATCGGGGGCTCGCTGGGGCGCGAGAAGGCCCAGATGCACGAGGTGGTCTCCTGGACCACGGCGGAGCTCGAACGGCTGGCTCCGGATCGGCCGCGCCACCTCCTAGGGATCGGCGACGTGGACGACTTGATCGCCGGCGTCGAGTTCGGGATCGACACGTTCGACTGCGCGCTGCCCACCCGGCTGGGGCGCCACGGCGTCGCGCTAGTCCCAGACCCGGGGGCCGGGTGGCGTGTGGATCTGGCCAAGGCGCGGTGGCGCTCGGCGGCTGATCCGATCATGGATGGATGCCCGTGTCCGGCGTGCGTGGATGGCTTCTCGCGCGCGTACCTGCACTACCTGTTGCGCGCCCACGAGCTGACCGCGCTCAGGCTGGTGACGCTGCACAACCTGTCGTTCATCGCACGGCTGATGGCTGACCTGCGGGCGGCCGTGGACATCGGCCGGCTGGCCGAGGTGGCGGCGGCCCTGCGCGGTGGGGCCGCGCCGGGGGCGGTAGCGGCGGCCCAGTCCTAGCCGGCGAGACGGCGCGGCCGGGCTCGGATGAGAACGTGCTTATGTGGCCGAAGCGCCCCTCTGCCGCGGACCTTGGCGACATAAGCATGTCCACCATGCTCATGTCGCCAAGGCGGCGGCTGGGATCGCGCTTTGGCAGGTTTTGCAGGTGCGCGCGGGGGGTTTCGGGCCGTGAGCATGGTGGCGGGGGCGCGCGGGGGGTTTCGGGCCGAGTGCGCGGTGGCGGGAGCGCGCGGGGGGTTTCGGGCCGAGTGCGCGGTGGCGGGAGCGCGCGGAAGTGTCCGGACGGGGAACACGGTCCCACGGACGCCGAGCGGAGCGAGGCCCCTCAGACGCGATTACTTCGTGTACTGGTTGATGATGTTCTGGAACTGCTGGATCGCGTCGTGTGTGTCGCTCGCGACGACCCTGCGGAAGTGGACGACGCTGCTTGACGTGCTGGCCGAGATGGCCACCGCCACCGCGACGGCGGCCACGAACAGGACCACGACGGCCAGGAAGGCGAAGAAGCGCCGGGCCGTGCGCGAGCCGCCTGACCGTCCGGCGGCGCGCTGTGTCTCGCGCGGCCCGTGGTCGGCCATGCTCGGCGGGTAGGCCGCCCGGCGCGGTTCGAGCTGGCGGGCCCTGGCCGGCGCGCCTCGGCCGGCGGCGACTCCGGTGCGCGGCGGCACCCGGGTCTCGGCGGTTGGCGCCGGGCCGCCGGATAGGACCCGGGTCGCGGCGGTGCCACCGAGAGCCCTGGTCCGCGCTTCGTATCCGGCCGGTTCGATGCCGCGGGCGCCGTTGGCGATCGCCTCGGCCAACAGCATCGCGTTGGCAGGGCGTTCTTCCTTGTCAAGGGCGAGCGCCATTCCGATCGCGTCGGCCAGCTCGGGCGGTACCCGCGGATTGAGCTCGTCGACTGGCGCCGGCGGGTCTCGCTGCTGCTTGATCGCGAGCTCGGACAGGGAGTTGGCCTCATAGGGCAGCCGTCCGCTCACGAGCTGATAGGCCACCACCCCCAGCGAGTACAGGTCGGCACGGGGGCCGGCCTCCTCGCCGCGTGCCTGCTCGGGCGCCAGGTAGGCGGCGGTGCCGAGCACCGACCCGACCTGCGTGATGCTGGATTGGTCGGTTGCCCGCGCGATCCCGAAGTCGGCGAGCTTGACGACGTCCGAGTCGGAGACGAGCAGGTTGCCCGGCTTGACATCCCGGTGCACGACACCGTTTCGGTGCGCGTAGTCGAGGCCGCGGCAGGCCTGGGTGATGACGTCGACGGCCTGCTCGACGTCCATCGGACCGTGGTCGCGCAACAGCTCGGCGCAGGAATGCCCTGAAACGTGCTCCATCACGATGAAGTGCTGGCGCTGGCGCTCGTCGAAGCCGAAATCGAACACCTGGACGATGTTCGGATGCACCAGCCGGGCGGCGGCGAGCGCCTCGCGCCGGAAGCGCGAGACGAACGTGGGGTCGTCGGCAAGATGCTCGGCCAGGAGCTTGATGGCCACGTAACGCTCGAGGCGCTGGTCGAAGGCCAGCTGGACCGTGGACATCCCACCGACGCCGAGACGGCCCTCGATCCGGTACCGCCCCGCGATCATTGTGCCGTTAGTCACCCGCCACCGCCGCCGCTGTTGCCATTACCGGGCCCCGTTCCGCCGCTGTTGCCATTGCCGCCCCCTGTCGTCGTGCCTCCTCCGAGGCCAACGCCGCCAGTGGTCGTAGAAGTAGTACCCGTGTTGGTGGGCGTGGTTGCGGTGCTGGAGGTGGTAGTTGTGGTGGTGGTGCTGGTGGTTGTGGTGGTGGGCGTCGTGGTGCTCGTGGAGGTGCTGGTCGGGGTTGAGGTGGACGTGGTGCTCGTGCTCGACGACGTGGTCGGGATCGATGGCGTGGACGCCGTCTGCTGGTGGCAGTCCCTCTGGGCCAGCTGCGCGATCGTGCCGGCGGCCTGAGCCAGATTGCTCCGCAGCGTGGAGTTGATCGTGACCGGCAGCGTGAGCACGTCGTTGTTTAGGACCGAGCTTGCGTTGACCGCGGCACCGCAGTTGCCCTGCTGGACGGCCGAGGCGACGGCGTCGGCCTGGCTGTTGAGCGCGGCCGACTGATCGCCCGAGAGCAGGCCGGAGCCGCCGCCGCAGGCGACGACGAACGACGCGGCGAACCCGAGCCCGCCAGCGAGGATGGCGCGTGGCGCGTAGCGCATGCGCGGCCTGACTTTAGAGGGTCGGGTCGTTGGCTTGTGGATAAGGATTTGTCAGCGGCGCCTTAGGAGGATTGTCGGCGGCGCCTTTGGCAAGTCGTCGCGGCGCCTTGGGGGCTCTTCGGCCCTACTGCCCGTAGGCGAGGCGCTCGGCGAGCGAATCAGGCAACCGCGCCGCTCGGATGGCCGCGGCCGCCCCCGCGATGTCGTACTCGGTGCGGCGGTAGACGGCCTCCCAGGCCTTGAGGTCGAGCTCGAGCCAGGCCGCCCGCGGATCGCCGTCGCGGGGCTGGCCGACGCTGCCGGGGTTGATCAACCACTCGCCCTGGGCGAGATCCAGCTGCTCCTCCGGCCCCCGGGTCTGGCCGGTCGCGGTCTCGCCGTCGTCCCGGGAGAACGACAGTGCGACGTGGGAATGGCCGATCAGGCACACGCGGTGGGTCTGGACGTCGAGGCACATCTCCGCCTGAAGGGGCGAGAGCACGTACTCCCACACCGGATCTCGTGGGCTGGCGTGGAACATGCCGACGTCTTCGTCCAGGTGGGAAGGCTCGAGCTTGTCCAGGTACTCGCGGGTCTCGGGCACGATCACACCCTGGGTCCACCGGGCGGCCAGAGCGGCGCCCCGGGAGAACTCCTCAAGGGGGAGGGCGCCGCGGACACCGAGGTCGTGGTTGCCGGCGAGGCAGATCGCGGCGTAGCGACGAGCCAGCTCGACGCACGCGTCCGGCTCGGCGCCATAGCCGACCAGATCGCCCAGGCACCACATCTCCTGGCACTCGGAGGCCTCGATCGCATCAAGCACCGCCTCGAAGGCATGCCGGTTTCCGTGGATGTCAGAGACGATTGCGACGCGCATTTTGGGGGCGGCTCGGTGGGTCCGCGGGCTACAGTCTCGCTGGTGAGGCACCCTTCGCGCCACCGCGTGGTCGAATCCTTGCTTCTTGCGCTCGTCGCCGCCGAAGCAGGAGTGCGCCTTCTATCCCCGCGCGACCGCCAGGTCAAGCCCCCGCCGATCGACATCCACAGCTACTTCAGCGACGCCGAAATCGAGCGCGGCGCCGGGTATGCACGGCCTCAGCTGGCGCTCGCGCTTGCGCGTGCGGCAGTCGAGGTCGGCGCGCTGGGCGCGGTCGTAAGGCGTCCGCCGCGCTGGCTGAGCCGGGGGAACCAGCGTCCCGTGCTCGGCGGCGTGGTGACCGGCGCCGGTCTGGCCGTGGCCCTGTCGCTGCCACCGTTGCCGCTCAGCGCCATCGCCCGCCGGCGCGGGATGGCGGTTGGGCTGGTGACGCAGCCCTGGCGCGGCTGGGCCGTCGACCTGCTCAAGGGCACGGCGATCGAGGCGATCCTCGCCGGCGCGGCGGGCGGCGCTGTGGTGGCGCTAACGCGTCGCTATCCGCGCCGGTGGTGGCTTCCGGCCTCCGTGGGGTCGGTCGTGCTCGGCACGGTGTTCGCCGCCGTGGCACCGGTGGTCCTCGATCCGGTGTTCAACGACTTCACGCCGCTGCCAGAGGGCGAGACCCGGTCCGATGTGCTCGAGCTCGCCCAGGCCGCCGGGGTCAAGGTGGGGGAGGTGTACTCGGTCGACGCGAGTCGCCGTACGACCGCGGCCAACGCTTATGTGGCGGGTCTCGGCCCAACCAAGCGGGTGGTCCTGTTCGACACCCTGCTCGACCGCTACAGCCGGGACGAGGTCCGGGTGGTGGTGGCGCACGAGCTGGCTCACGTGCGAAACCGCGACGTGATCCGCGGCGTGTTGTTCGCCGCGCTGGTGGCGCCGGCTACCGCGCTCGCGGTCGAGCGGCTGAGCTGGGAGCTCTCGCCCGAGCGCGGAACGCCGGGGGCTCTGCCGCCCCTCGCCCTGGCGGCGGGATTGGTCGCCGCGCCGACCGGGGTGATCGGGAACCGGCTATCGCGCGCGATCGAGCGGCGCTCGGATGCCTATTCGCTCACCTTGACCGAGGCGCCGAATGCGTTCATCTCGTTCGAGCGGTCGATCGCCGTGCAGAACGTCGCCGATCTCGAGCCCCCGCGGTGGCTCACCTCGCTGCTGGCCACGCACCCGCCGACGGCGGAGCGAATCGCGTCGGCGGTGAGCTACTCGTCGTCGATCGCCGTGTCGTCGGGATCCTGACGGCCGCCGTACTCGGGCAGGTTCTTGATGCCCTCGCGGGTTTGCCACTTGGAGTAGTTGTCCTGCATGGCGTCGATCAGCTCGCGCATGAAGCGGGCGCTGAGGTTGATCCGTGACACCACGACCCCGGGAATCTCCTCGTCCTCGACCTCGTGGTCGACGCGCGCGAAGGTGATCGTGAACTCGTAGTCCGAGTGGCTGACGTTGGCGAAGTTGGCGTAGACGCCGGCCATGATGTCCGGCGAGAAGTGGATGTTGATGTGCCGCTCCGGGCGGCCAGGATCGTCCATCGGCACGTAGTATCCCATCGTGAGGATCCTTGTCGTCGCCGTGGGGAGGTTGCGCCCGCCTTTCTCCGACGACGTCCAGCACTATCAGAGGCTGCTCGCGCGTCACGTCCGGCTCGAGCTGATCGAGGTCCGTGAGGACGATCGGGTCGCCCGTCGCATCCCCGAGCGGGCGTTCGTGACGCTGCTAGATCGCGAGGGGGAGGAGCTCGACTCGATTGGCTTCAGCGAGTTCCTTGAGGCGCGCCGCCAAAGCGGCCAGGAGCTGTGCTTCGTGATCGGGGGACCGTTCGGGCTGGAGCTGGATGCCGTCGACGATCGTCTATCGCTCGGCAAGATCACGCTGCCGCACCAGCTCGCGCGCGTAGTGTTGCTCGAGCAGCTCTATCGCGGCCACAAGATCCTGGCCGGCGAGCCGTACCACTACTAAGGTCTGCGTGCGGGCGAGCGTCTGAGTGAGGGCGGAGTGATGGCGGACTGGAGTCAGAGCGGCGCGTGGCAGATCCCGGACGAGGATAGGGCGAAGGAGCGCCGCCGGGCGCTTGGCCAGCGCGAGCACACCCGGCGCGAGGTGCGGCTATTCATGCGCCGGCTCGGGATCCTCCTGGTGGCGCTCGGCGCGCTCGTGCTCGCCGGAACGATCGGGTTCGCCGTGATCGAGAGGGTTTCCCCCGCCTACGGGTTCGAATGGACGCTCGACACGATCACCACGCTCGGATCGATTCCCGATCCCACCGACACCGGCGGGCGGGCGCTCAAGGTCGGCCTCGAGCTGTTAGGCATAGGTACGCTCTTTTACGGGCTCGCGACGGTGGCCGAGTTCTTCGTCTCGGGCCAGCTCAGCGGCGTGCTTGAGGAGCGCCGGATAGACAAGATGATCGATTCCTTTAGCGACCACTACATCGTCTGCGGGTTCGGGCGGGTCGGCCGCCAGGTCTCGCGTGATTTGCGCGCGGCCGGCGCGCAGCACGTGGTGATCGATCCGAATCCGCTCAACCGCGAGCCGGCGCGGTTGGCCGGGGTCCCCCTGATCGAGAGCGAGGCGTCCGACGACGAGGTGCTCAAGCAGGCTGGGATCGACCGGGCCCAGGCCGTGATCGCGTGCGTCGACTCGGACGCCGAGAACATCTTCATCACGCTGACGGCGCGGGAGCTGCGCTCAGACATCTTCATCATCGCCCGCGCCTCGGCCGAGGACTCCGAGAAGAAGCTCCAGCGCGCCGGCGCTGATCGCGTGATATCGCCCTACAAGACGTCCGGCTCGGAGATGGCGCGAGTCGCGCTCCGTCCGCAGGTGGGCGGCGCGTTCGACGTGGCCGACTACCGCATGGAGGAGATCGAGGTCTCCCCGGCGTGCGAGGCGGTGGGACGCCAGATCGGCGAGGTGAGCGGCGGGGCCGCGATCATCGCGATCCGCCACCCGCGGGGAGAGCTCGAGACCCAGCCCCCGGCCGAGACCGTGCTAGGGGTTGGAGACATGATCATTGCCATGGGCCCGCCGGCGGCGGTCGAGCGGCTAGACCGGTTGTTCCAGCCGCCGCGTCGATTCTCATCGATTCGCGGGGCGATTCAGGAGCTGTGACAACCCACCGGACAGACGCTCCGCTCGAGGAGCTCTTTGGAGCAGTCCGTGCGGCGGCGGACGCGGTCCGGGGAACGGCACCTGAGCCGGCGGCCCCCGCCACGCTCGAGCGGCCGCGACGCAAGGGCCTGGGGGACTACTCGACCAACGCCGCGATGGTGCTGGCGCCCGTGCTGTCCGCCCCGCCGCGGGAGATCGCCGAGCGGATTGCCGGCGAGCTCGAGGGCACGCTCGGTGGCGAGCTCGAACAGGTCGAGGTGGCCGGCCCGGGTTTCCTGAACCTCCTACTGTCCGACGCCTGGCATCGGCGGGCGCTGCACTCGGTGCTCGACGCCGGCGAGCAGTTCGGCGCCGACGGCGCGGAGCGGCCCGAACGGATTCTGCTCGAGTTCGTGTCCGCCAACCCAACCGGGCCGCTCGTCGCCGCCAGCGGCCGCCACGCGGCGTACGGAGACGCGCTGGCGCGCATCCTGCGACACCACGGAAATTCGGTGGACACGGAGTACTACTTCAACGATGCCGGCAACCAGATTCGGCTGCTGGGCGAGTCGGTACAGGCGCGTGCCCGGGGGGAGGAGCCGCCGTCAGACGGCTACCAAGGCTCGTACGTGGCCGACCTCGCGGCCGAGATTCCGGGGGCCGTGGAGGCGCCTATCGACGAGCTGGCGGCCCGCGCGGTGGAGCTGCTGCTGGCGCGGATCAAGGGGACGCTCGAGCGCTACCACGTTCACTTCGACACGTTTTTCAGTGAGCGGACCCTGCATGACGGGTCGCCGAGCGAGCTCGAGCGGGCGCTTGCGCTGCTCGAGCGCTCGGGTCACGTCTACCGGGCCGAGGGCGCCCTGTGGCTGCGGACGACAAGCTTCGGCGACGACAAGGACCGTGTGGTCGTGCGCTCGAACGGCCAGCCCACGTATCTGGCCGCCGACATCGCCTACATCCAGAACAAGCGCGACCGTGGGTTCGAGCGTCAGCTGTTGCCCCTCGGGGCCGACCACAAGACCTACGCAGTGTCGTTGAAGGCGGCGATGGCGGCGCTCGGCGGCGATCCGGACACGGTTGAGTCTCCGATTCTGCAGTTCGTCCACCTGGTCGAGGGCGGCAAGGCATTCGCCATGTCAAAGCGGCGTGGGGACTTCATCACGCTCGACGACCTGTTGGACGAGATCGGGGTCGACGCCACGCGGTTCTTCATGCTTCAGCGCTCGCACGAGCGCACGATCGATCTGGACGTCGGTCTGGCGCGCAAGCAGTCGCGCGAGAACCCCGTGTACTACGTCCAGTACGCCCACGCGCGGATCGCCTCGATGCTGCGGCGGTTGCCGGGCGAGCGGGTGGCAGCGGCGCTCCGGGACGACGCCGACTGGGGATCGGCGCCGCTCGAGGTGCCCGAACGAGACTTGATCAAGAAGCTCGTGGCGTTCCCGGAGGAAGTCGCCGAGGCGGCGGCGAAGCGTGCGCCGCATCGGATCGCCGGCTACGCGCTCGAGCTGGCCCAGGACTTCACGGCCTTCTACGAGGCCTGCCGCGTGATCGGCGCTTCGCCGGAGCCGCTCGAATCGCAGCGGGTCGCGCTGTCGGTGGCGGCGCAGCGGACGATCGCGCTATCGCTCGCGCTGCTCGGCGTGAGCGCGCCGGAGTCGATGTAGCAGCTAGCCGCGGAAGTTGCTGAGCTCGTGCTCGAGTCGCGCTGCGTCGGCTGGATCGAGCGGCGGGGGCAGCGCTCCGCTGGGCTGACTGGCGGCGGCGCGCGTCCGGCGTCGCCACCGGGGCAGGGTGACGGCGAGGGTCGCGATCCCGACCGCCAGGACCGCCGGAGGGAGGATGTAGATCGTGAGGTTGACTCCGCTCGCCGGCGGCTTGCCGAGTACGGCCTCGCCGTACTGCGCCACCAGGTTCTGCTCGATCTGCGCCTTGGTCAGGCCTTGTGCGATCAGACCTCGGATGTAGTTGCGCTCGGACTCGGCCTCCGGCGAATTCGCCACCGCGAGCGGCTCGCGGCAGGCCGTGCACATGACGTCGTTCTCGATGTCCGTGAGCGATGCGCGGGGCTTCGTGGTGGCCCACGCGGCCGGGGCCAGCGCGAGCGCGATCGACGCCATCAGCATCGCCAGTGGGGCGAAGCCGCTTCGGCGGGCGGTCCGGATCCGGTGGGTGATACGGCTCATGAGTGTTCGTCCAGGACTCGTGCAACCGTCTGTTGGAGCCAGTCGCCGGCCAGCTGATAGCGCCGCAAGGCGACGATTTGGCCCTGCCGGTTGATCACGAAGGTCTCCGGAACTCCGGTTGTCCCAAACCCGCGCACGAGGTTGCCGTTGACGTCTCGGATCACCGGATAGGTGATGTGGTTCTGCTGGACGAAGGCCTCGGACGCGCTCGAGTTGTCCAGATAGGTGACGCCCAGGATGGTCGCGTTGTTCTTGACGATTCGCTGCTGCTCCTGCTCGAGGATGGGGGCCTCGGCCTGACAGGGCTGGCACCAGGACGCGAACACGTTCATCACGACCACCTTCCCGCGGAAGTCGGCCAGGCTCTCGGTTCCCGAGGCGCCGAGAATCGGCAACCGGAGGTGGTAGTTCGGTGCCTGCGGGTAGTCACCGCGGGCGACCGAGGCGTCGATCGAGCTGTTGGTTCCCTGGGCCGAGACGCCGAAGGCGAGCAGGGCGAGGAGCCCGACCGCAATAACGACGGCGACGGCGGGAATCACGACGCGGCGCATGTCCGGAGAGTAATACGCGTGCGGCCTGTGCCGGGCCGTTGGCCGGACCCGCCTCGCGGACCGCTGCGCTGCGCCACCTGCGAGCCGGGGCCCGCCCCGCACCTGCCGAAAGTGCCGCAACGTGCGCGTTCGTTTGCAACCGGCACCTGACGAACTGACCGAAATCGGACGCGATGTTTGCAGCCGGCGCCGGCGGTCGAAGAGAATCGGCCTCGACCGTGTCGTCGCCCCACGACCCATCCAATGGCAGCAGAGTCCTTCCCGAGGACTACTCTGCAGCGCCGTTCGCCCTTCGGCTCGAGCCGATGGATCGCGGCTGGGCCCGCGTCCGCGTGGAAGGTGAGCTCGCGCTGACGAGCGCTTCGATCCTCGAGGTCGCGGTCGAGCGCGAACTCCAGGCCCAGAGCCATGTCCTACTCGACTTTTCGCGGGTCGACTTGATTGACTCGACCGGTCTGCGTGCCATGAGCGCCCTAGTGCGCACGGCCAAGACCAAGGGCCGCGAGCTCAGGCTCAGCTCCGACATGCCGCTTCACGCCCGGCGGCTGATGGAGATCGTCGGACTGCTGCCGTTTGTCCCGATCGAGACGGAGGATCCGAGGGGCGAGGGCGACGGGGCGGAGCCGTTCTGAGCCGTCCCGTGTTGTTTTGCAACCACCCTGGCCGGGAGCCGAATCAACTTTTCGTTTGCTGGTAGCCCGGCCGCAGAATCACCTCTCTCCTCTCACCGGTGGACGGCGGCCTGCATGCTTCTGTCTTCTGCCCGTCGTCCACCTCCTTTTGTCGAGGTTCGCCTCGCGGGGGTGTTCACGCCGGCCACCCCGGTGTCGGCCTGGCCGTAGAATCGCCCTCGAACGCGGACGTAGCTCAGTTGGTAGAGCGTCGGCTTCCCAAGCCGAAGGTCGCGGGTTCGAGACCCGTCGTCCGCTTTCACCGCCTCGCAGCACCTAGCAGGATTGCGCTGCAAATCGGGCGCTTTTAGCGATAGTTCGATGGGTGTCGAACATGCGACGACCTCCGGGGTCCCGCATATGGGGCGGAGGTCGAGGTTCCATTTTGGTTCCATCGAGGTCTCGCGCTTCGGCATCGGAGGATGCAACCGCGGTAAAGCAATTCACTCCCGGACCGACGTGCTCCAGCGGTGCGACGCATGGGTTGGGTCTGGTACGACGTGGCGCCCCCCGGCGCACGACGACTCGCCCTGAGGCCCCGAAGGCGGCTGCGACAGGTTGAGCGCCGGCGGGTTGACCCGTGTCGCCCGCCCGTCCGTCTCAACCCGCCACGCGATCAGCTTCTCGTCGACGATGACGCGGTCGGCGTAGGACTCGCCGTTCTCGTCAAGCTGCTGCGGCAAGAGGCGGGGCGTGCCCGACGCGTCGCTCGTGACCACGGTGGAGGCGCTACCGCATTCGGCCTGGCCATCGGTGGTGGGAGGACCAGGCGCAGGGCGAGGCCCTCGCGGCCCTGTCTGGCCCTATGGGGAGGGCGGCGCGTCTGGTGCCTCGCTCGGCTTCCCGAATACGGCGAGACTCGGCGGCGACATATCGGCCACCTACGTCGACGTGGCCAACGGCCACTGGAGCCCGGCTCTCTGCATCCGCAAAAGGATTCAAGAGCCAGCGCTCGACGTCCCGGGTGCTCCCGCGTCTCGTCCAAACCACACTCTGGAGCACCCAAAAATGGCCTGCCGCCAGCTGCCGCCTTCATCCATTACGAAGGAGGCCTCGTTCTGTGTGCTACCGCGCAGATCGGGGCCGACCTCTTGAGGTGTGCAGTGCCGTCGGAGCGCGTGAGCTCAGTCGGCGGGTGACATACTCCCGGCACGGTGATTTTCGACAGCGCTGTCGTTGCGCGCAGTGAACGCTGACGTCCCCGATTACCAACTGTATCTCTCGGACCGTCAGTGGTGGAGATATCTGGACGTTCTGGGCGGCGCGCAGCGCACACAGGTGCCCAACGCCGCGGCGGTCTATGACCGGCTGGTGCGGTACGCGTTTGCCGGCGACATCGCGTGGGACTACGTACTCCAAGCCGATTCCGTCGACAAGGCAAAGCGTGGCCTCGCGTTGCTGTTCGAGCGAATGGCCGGCGAACTAACGACGTCTGAGCAGCTGCAAGGGCTGCTCAGCTCTATGAACAGCGCAGCCGAACAAAAAGGGGCCACGATCAAGTTTCGTGAAGCGACGGGTAGCGCAGGCCAGATCTTGGAAAACCGCGCGCTAGGAAGACGCGGAACGCGGCCTTTGCCAAGCGACTGGAAAGACGTCCTCACCTCCATCGCCGGCACCTCGCTGCGGGCAGGAGGGGGCTATTGGGCGCGAAGAATCCTCGCGGCGACGGGACGCGCATCGGGTTCCGGGCGGGCGAATCGCCGTCAGACAGACTGATTGATTTGCTCCCGTCGACCTTCGCGTTCGGCGGGCGCTTCCAGTTCCCGTAAGTTCTCGCCGCCGGGTGCGACCTGCGTGACCGACATGTCGAGGTCGCGTCGCATCCGCTCAAGTTCTTCCCTCTTGTGCCAGGTTTGGCTCGCGGTGGGGTGGATGACCACGATCACCTCGTCAGCGCCGAACGTCCTGAGCTCATCCGCGAGCGCAGTGGTCGGGTTCGGATCCACGACCTCGCCTCGGACGTCGATTCCCTCCTCTCGCGCCAGTACGGGGGCAGCACGTCTACCAGTACGTTGTCACCCTCCGGTTCGAGGATTCGCCCGTGTAACTCACTCCGGCCAGTGTTTGGTTGGCGACGACCAGTACATGTCGCCTCCGTCGAACCGGTTTGCGGCTGAAGCTCTCGCTCGCCGCGTCCTGAAGAGTTGCCGCGCCGTCCCGCCGAGCAACGTATACGTACCGGGTGGCCGCCGCAGCCGTCGCTATCAAGACCAGGCCGAGCACGTTCGTGTCCGGGAGATACAGCTGCTTGTTCTGCCACTCGCCACTCGCCGGCCTGAGCACGAACCGGCCGCCGCGCTCCGCGTCGAGCAGCGAGGCGAACATGCTCGGCGAATCAAACCGCGGCGAGCAGTACCAGTCGACCGTGCCGTCAGTTGCGATCAGCGCGACCGTGTGTAGGTTGCCGATCACACCGTGCTCGGCGATCGGCGGATAGCCCCCGGAGCTCACGGTTCACGCAACCCTGCTCGCTCACCACCGGGGCGCCGAGGCGCTGCATCAGGTGGTCTCCGACGCGCACCGCATTAGCGATCACTGTGCGGGACGGGTTGACGGCGTTTGAGGAGGGGAAGAAGCTGCTGTCGAACGATGTAGAGGTTCTCAAGGTCGTGCGCTTTGGGTCGTCCCAGTGAGTGCTCCAGCCACTTGGCGGTGTTCCGGCGCCCCGAGGCCCCGCCTCGTCCGGAGTCCGCGCCGTCTGGATCACGGTCCGTGGTGTCTCGGTGTCGTGGACCCGTCACGCGCCGGTGAATCGATACTCGGTCTGCCAGGCGTCGATCGGGTCGGTGTGGGCGGTCCAAAACAGTTCCGCGATGTTGTCCGGATCGAACGCGTCCCACGCACGACCGAGCCGGCGATCGTGACGGTCGCGGCATGGATGCCGTCCTCTCGGACACCGGCGGCGATCAGGGTCGCCGCCGAGCGCAGCCTTCCCCATAGACAGGCTCGCCACGGCGGGCATCGGATGGTCGGCGAAGCCGCCGCTGGTGAACAGCAGCGTGCCGGAGCCGGCGCTCCGCAGGACGGGTACGGCGACCTGTGCCGCGACGACGGCGCCGAGGACATCGACGTCATATGCGATCCGCAGCCGTCCGACCGTTGTGTCGAGGATCTCGCCAGGATCCGGCAGGGCAGCGTTGTACACGACGACGCCAGGGGCGCCTGGGGCGCCGAAGATCCGCTCGAGCGACGCTCGGTAGCCATCCAGATCCTCGATATCTGCGACCACCGCCTCGGTCTCAAGCCCGTCGCCACGCAGCTCCGCGGCGAGTTTCTCGAGCGTTTCGCCGCGGGAGATGAGTGTGCTGCGAAAGCCCTCGCGGCCGAAGCGCCGAGCGACGCTGGCGCCCACGCCAGGCCCGGCCCCGATCAGCAGGAGATGACGAGAATCAACAGACTCGGGCATATGCCGCCTCCGCGTGGAGCTTCGCCCGGCTGTCGGCTCGGGCGACGTGTCCTTGGGGTCCAATCACCCGACGAACGTTAACCAAGGCTCAGGTGAGACATCAGCACCGGCTCACCGTGATTTCGGTCCCGTCGGGACCTGACGGAGCTCGAGCAACTCGAGGCCGAGCGCTTCGATCTCCGCGCGGACCCCGAACAGCGCGAGCTGTCCTCCAAGAAGCCCGTGACACGAGACCGCACGGACCTCCGCACCTGCGCGAGCACGAATGCGGGCCTCGACCGGCGCGACGTGACGCACCTGAGATTCGCCAGAAGCGAGATGCGCCTCCGCGCGCCCTGTCGACCGTGGTGCATATGCAGAGCGGCGCCGGCGGCGGCTGAAGGTCGGCGATCCCGCACGGTCGGGGTGCGCGAGATGCGATCGTGCGCGACCTGAGGTGATCGCAGCGGCGAGACGATGGTTTGGTCAATCATCGTCTGAGGGAGGACCTCATGCCATCCACCGCATCGACAACACCGAGATCGTCCACGAACCCCCAGCGCCGATGGTCCCCGCTCAAAGCCGGCTCTCCAGCCTGCCAGGCGACGAAGGAAGGGCCGGCGCTCCTCACTGAGACTGGCGTCCCAGCGAAGACCCCAGCTCGTG
>Ga0187769_10000004_pt1 | contig 115623 bp, 110 predicted proteins | sample 0116_SJ02_MP02_1_FD_133140 | JGI IMG/M metagenome (GOLD analysis project Ga0187769, IMG submission 133140) | Tropical peat soil microbial communities from peatlands in Department of Meta, Colombia - 0116_SJ02_MP02_10_MG | ecosystem: Environmental > Terrestrial > Soil > Wetlands > Peat...
GTCCCTTGCTCGACGGCACGGACCTACAACTGCGGGATCGGACGCTGCGAATCTTCCACCGCCCAGGCCACAGTCCGTCGGACACGGTCCTGTGGGATCCCGATCGCGAGATCCTCATCTCCGGCGACCATCTGCTCCCCCACATCTCCTCCAATCCGCTCGTCTCCCGGCCACTATCCGGCGCGCCGGACCAGCCTCGCCCGCAAGCACTGCTTCAGTACATGGACTCGATGCGCGCCACCAGCGAGCTGCCGGCTCGGCTCGTCTTGCCCGGCCACGGAGATCCGATTCTCGACCACCCAGGGTTGATCGAGGAGCGGTTGCGGATGCACCGCCGGCGCGCTGAACGGATCCATCAAATCCTCGACGCGCGACCGCTCAGCGCCTACGAGATCGCCCTGCGGATGTGGGGCAACGTGGCGGTCACGCAGGCGTACCTGACGCTCTCGGAAGTGCTCGGGCACCTCGATCTGCTGGTGTCGACCGACCAGGCGGTGGAGCACGACTCGGACGGCATGTCGCTGTTCGAGGCCGTCTAGACCATGTAACGGTTCAGACATCCGTCCGTCCAACCGGACTACGCGTCCGCGCCCGAACTGCCGATTAGCAGGGGACATGGCCGGGGACAGCGACAACGGACCGCAGACGGAGGCTCTCGGTTATCCCGAGCTCCTCGAACGCGTACCGGCGATCGTGTACGTCGCCGACCCCGGCGAGAGTGGCCGCTGGTACTACACGAGTCCTCAGATCGAGCAGATCCTCGGCTACAGCCCCGAGGCCTGGTGCGCTGATCCCGAGCTGTGGGCCAAGCGGCTGCACCCCGACGATCGGGACTGGGTGCTGGCGCGCGAAGCCGGACTGGTGAGCGCCCGAGCCGACGGAGCGGCGCTCGAGTACCGCATGATCCACCGCGACGGCCGGGTGGTTTGGATCCGCGACGACTCGGTGATCGTGACCGGCGACGACGGTGTGCTCCGCTGGCATGGAGTCCTCTCCGACGTGAGCGAGCGCAAGGAGGTCGAGGCCGAGCTCGAGCGGCGCGCCGCTCAGCAGGCCGCGGTGGCGCTCCTCGGCGAGCACGCGCTGGAGGGCGCTAACACTGTCGAGCTGATGCAGGAGGCCGTGACGAGCGCGGCGCACATGCTGGGAGCCGAGATCTCGGCGGTGTGGGAGTGGATCCCGTCCGAGGAGGCGTTGGTGCTGAGAGCCGGGATCGGCTGGCCGGAGTCGGCGTTCGGCAACCTGCGCTTCCCCGACGGGGCCGGATCGCAGGCCGGCTACACCCTCCTGAGCGGCGCACCCGTCGTCGTCGAGAACTGGGGCACCGAGAGCCGCTTCGCGCAGCCTAACTTCCGGGGCCGGCGTACCGGTGCGGGGCTGTCGGTGAACATCGAGGGCCGCGCGCGTGACCCGTTCGGGGTGCTCGTGATCCAATCGATGTCCTCCCGATCGTTCGCGCCGGGGGACGTCGACTTCCTCCAGGCTCTGGCCAACGTCCTGGCCGACGCGCTCGAGCGCCAGGCGGTCGAGGATGCGATCCGGGAGCGGGCGGTGCACGATCCGCTGACCGGCCTTCCCAACCGCGTGCTGTTCGTAGATCGCCTCGAGCACGCGCTGGCCCGGCTCGGGCGCCGGCAATCGCTATGCGCGATCCTCTTCTTGGACCTCGACCACTTCAAGCTCGTTAACGACAGCCTCGGCCACCACATCGGCGACGAGCTGCTCGCCGCCGCGGCCCCTCGGCTCAAGCAGGCGCTGCGCTCGAGCGACACCGTGGCGCGCTTCGGAGGCGATGAGTTCGGGATCCTGCTGGAGGACATCGCCTCCGAGCGGGACGCGATTGAGACGGCCGAGCGAATCGCGGCGATCTTCGCGCGACCGTTCGTGCTGTCCGGGTCAGAGCACTTCGTCACCACCAGCATCGGGATCGCGCTGGCTCGCGGCGGCGAGTTGGCCGACGAGCTGATCCGCGATGCCGACGCGGCGATGTACCGCGCCAAGGACCGCGGGCGGGCACGTTACGAGGTGTTCGACGAGGCGATGCGGGGCCGCGCGATCGCGCGCCTGCGGGTGGAGAACGACCTGCGCCGGGCGCTCGAGCGCGGCGAGCTGCGCCTCGAGTACCAGCCCGTCGTGTCGCTCCACAACTTCTCGATCGTTGGCGTCGAGGCGCTCCTGCGCTGGCGCCACTCCGAGCGGGGGGAAGTCCCTCCCAGCGAGTTCATTCCGATTGCCGAGGAGAACGGCCTGATCGAGCCGATCGGGCGGTGGGTCCTCGAGCAGGCCTGTCGGCAGGGCGCCGAGTGGTACCCGGCGCGCCCGGACGCGGCGCCGATCACGATCTCGGTCAACCTGTCGGCGGTCCAGGTCACCCGGCGCTCGCTGCCTCAGGTGGTGCACTCGGTCCTGGGCAGCACGGGGCTCGATCCCGCCTGTCTCAGCCTCGAGATCACCGAGACGGTGATGGTCCGCGACGCCGATGGTCTCGGCGAGGTACTGCAGGCGCTGAAGGCCCTGGGCGTCCGGCTCGTACTCGACGACTTCGGAACCGGCTACTCGTCGCTCAGCTACCTGACGCGCCTGCCGCTCGACGTCCTGAAGGTCGATCGCTCGTTCGTCGACGGGCTGGGCTCGGAGCCACGCGACACGGCGATCACCGAGACGATCATCGCGATGTCTCGCGCGCTGTCCCTGGACGTGGTGGCGGAGGGCGTGGAGACGCTCGACCACGTCCGGGAGCTGAGCCGCCTCGGGTGCGGGTTGGCACAGGGCTTTCATTTCTCGCGCGCCGTGCCGGCGCACGAGATCACCCACGCGCTCGAGCACGGCCCGGTGTGGCTGCCGTCGCTCGAAACCCCTTAGGGCTCTACGGATAGGCGGAGTCGCCCGCTCTGAGTGGGGACACGTTCGCGTCGCGGCACTCGTAGGCCCCGTTCGGGATGCTCGTGCGCAGCGTCGCGGTGTCGTTAGGCGGGATCACCTGCAGGCCGTACGCCGTCGCGCACCCGTTCGACGTGACGACGCCGTGGCCGACGTCGAGCCGGAACGACGCGCTCTCGCCGGGTGCCAGGACGAGCGGGATCGCGGTGCTGTTGCCGAAGAAGTCGCTGGTCGTGTGATGCGGAATCGTCGGCAGCGGCCCCCCGTTCTGGTCCAGGAACTGGATGCCTGGCCATCCGTAGGTCCGGCAGCTCGTGGTGCTCGTGTTACGCAGCTGGAAGCCGATCTCGCCGTGGCCCATGCCGCCCTGTTGGCCGAGGAACGACAGCGACAGCAGCGCCGCCCGGCACGGCGGCGTCCCGGCCACGGTTGCGGTCGTCGTGCTCGTCGCCGTCGACGTGGAGGCCGTGCTCGTGGTCGTCGTCGTACTCGTGCTGCTGGTGGAGGCGCTCGCGGCGGGCGGCGTGGCCGCGGTGGCGCTCGTGGCCGGCGTGCTGCCGCCACCCCCCGAGCTGCCGCACGCCGCGAGGAGCAACACCACGCCGAGCAGCGGCAAGACGAGCGCTCTTCTGATGTTCCGTTGTTCGAGCATCGCGCGAAGCGCTCCTTCCCCTGACACTCCAAGAGCGGGTGCGTGCCACTATCCCGGGCACTGGACATGGACCGTAGCGAGGAACTCAGACAGACGCATCGTCCCCCCGGTGGGGGCGTGACCCGCTTCGTGGAACGGTGGCTGCCGTTCTGGGAGCCGCAGCTCGTCGTGGCCTGCGCGATCGCCCTCCAGCTCGCGCTCTCCGAGGACGTCACGGTCGGCCCGAACTGGCTGTTTCCGGCACTAGAAGGCGCCGTGCTGATCAGTCTTACGATCGTCTCGCCGCATCCGAACGTGCGCAACTCCCCCATCCGGCGACGCGTCGCGATTGGAATGATCGGTTTGGTCAGCGCGGCCAACATCGCCTCGCTCGTCCTCCTCTCCCACCGCTTGCTGCACGGCGGCAACGCGAACGGCCACTCCCTGATCCTGTCCGGCGTCGTGCTGTGGTGCACGAACGTGCTGCTGTTCGGGCTGTGGTACTGGGAGGTCGACCGCGGCGGACCGTTGGCACGGGCGCATAGCGAGGACCGCTTTCCGGACTTCATGTTCGTGCAGATGGACAAGACCCAATTCGCACCCCAGGACTGGCGCCCCCAGCTGATCGACTATCTCTACCTCTCGTTCACGAACGCCACCGCCTTCTCCCCGACCGACACGATGCCGCTCACGCCGATCGCCAAATGGTTGATGAGCGGCCAGGCGCTCGCCTCGCTTGTCACCGTCGGGCTCGTTGTGGCGCGCGCGGTCAACATCCTGTCGTGAGTGTTCAGAAGCGATCCGCGATGACCGAGTCAGCCGCCGACGGAGACGCGCTCGAACGCGCCATCCGGGAGATCGGCAGCGACCTGGCCGCTGCGTTTCCCTCGAGCGCCCGGCACCCACTGAGGGCACTCGATGCGCGCGCCATGGACTTCGCCTCGAGCGATCAGGAGCTCAAGGCCGCCCTCTTCCGGTTCGTCGACGTGACGCCCGCCTGCCGCTCGCTCGACGATCTCGCCCGCCACCTGCGGGAATTCCTGCGCGAGGTCCCGGACGCGCCACCGCCACTCGCCGCCGCGATGCGGATCGCCGACAACCGCGCTGCGCGCACCGCGCTCGGAGCGGCGGCTGCCGCGGGGGTCCGTCACATGGCCCACCGGTTCATCGTCGGCGAAACGCCGGCGGCCGCGCTCGGCGTCCTGCGCGAGTTATGGAACCGCGGCGTGACGAGCTCGGTGGACCTGCTTGGGGAGGCCACGGTGACCCAACCCGAAGCGGACCGGTACGCGTCACGCTGCGACAAGGCTCTTGTCGAGATCGCCCGCGCGCAGCAGGGATGGCCGGCACGGGACGTGCTCGAGCGCGACAGCATCGGGCCGATTCCCCGCACCAACGTGTCGGTGAAGATCTCGGCGCTCACGCCGCTGCTGCGTCCCGACGCCCCGGAGCGCGGGCGCCTCGATGCCGCCGCGCGTCTGCGCCCGCTGCTCCGACGCGCGCACAAGAGCAGCGCGCATATCCACATCGACATGGAGTCACTCGACTCGCGTGAGGCCGTGCTCGACCTCGTGCTCGAGGTGCTCTCCGAGGACGAGTTCGCCCGCGGCCCGTCGGCGGGCTTGGTGCTGCAGGCCTACCTGCGCGACTCCCCCGAACAGGCGGAGCGCGTGCTGGCGTGGGCGCATACGTCGAGTCGAACGCCACCGCTGATCGTCCGGTTGGTCAAGGGCGCCTACTGGGATCACGAGCTGGTCCAGGCCACCCAGCACGGCTGGCCGACCCCCGTGTTCGAGGTCAAGGCCGACTGCGACCGAAACTTCGAGGCGCTGACCCGCCGGCTGCTCGACGCCCGGCCGGCGGTCCGGGTCGCCGTGGCCTCGCACAACCTGCGCTCGGTGGCACACGCGATCGCCTACAACCGGATGATCGGTGGCGAGGACCGGGACCTCGAGCTCCAGGTTCTGCGCGGCCTGGGCGATCCGCTGGCCGAGGCGCTCGCCTCCCGTGGCTTTCGCGTGCGCGCCTACTGTCCGGTCGGCGATCTCGTCGCCGGCATGGCGTACCTTGTCCGGCGCCTGCTCGAGAACACCAGCAACGAGAGCTTCTTACACGAACAAGCTAGAGGCACGTCGCTGGACGTGTTGCTGGCCGCGCCGTAGCACCGGCGCCCGTTGACGCCGGCCCGCTCAGTACGTTCGGTCGATGCCGAAGAAGTACCGGGAGGTGCGGCGGACGCTGCGTCGTGCCGGTTGGCTCAAGATTCGCCAGGCGGGCTCGCATGAAATCTGGGAAAGCCCAGATCGCAATACGGTCGTGACTGTTGCCGGCAAGGACTCCGACACGGCCCCGCCGGTACCCTTGCTGCGATGCGTCGCACCAGAGGCATGGACGAGCTTCGATGACTGAATACCTGGTCGTTTATGAACAGGCACAGGACGAACCGATACCTGTTCCGCACACGGAAGCGGGCCGAGTCGCCGCCTGATCAGCGGGTCCAGTCGCCCGAGGCCACCCGACACGCTGATCATTCTGCTCCTGCTGCTGGCGGCCGACGCCACGGTCCGCGCCGCCATCTCGGGACGGTTCCGGAGCCTGGTTTGGGCCGCCGTGCTGGCGGGGCTGGCGTTCCAGGCCAAGATGATCGAGGCCTGGCTGGTGCTGCGTGCAAGAGCTGATGCACTGGCGGACTTCGGCGCAGGATCGGCCATAGTTCGGGCCACCGATGAACCGCCCTTCACCCTGGAGGAGGAGGCTCGCCGCCTCCGCTGTGTTCGCCTTGGCCGTGGCGGCGCTGGCCGCGGTCAGCGCCCTGGTGATCAGATTCGCGCCTCCCTGGCTCGTCTCGACAAGCGGCCTGACCGGCTCGGCGCGTCTGGAGGAGCTGAGCCGTGTTCGCATCGCGCTGCTCGTGCTCGTCATCGGGGCGCTCGCGGCGGGAGTGGCGCTGTACCTGTTCCGGAGCGCCGTTCGCGAACGGCGAGACGAGAACCGTGAGCGTGAGCTGACCGAGCGATTCATGCGCGCGGTCGATCAGATCGGCCATCCCGCGCTGGACGTGCGGCTTGGCGGCATCTATTCGCTCGAGCGCCTGGCGCGGGAGTCGCCGGAGAACCATGGGCCGGTCATCGAGATCCTCGCTGCGTTCGTCCGCGAGCACGCGCCGTGGCCGGCACGGAACGGCAACGGTCGGCGGCGTCCGGCCACCGACGTGCAGGCGGCGGTGACCATCATCGGCCGGCGTGTCGTTGACTACGACACCGGCGCGCCCATCAGCCTTCCCTTCACCGCCCTGGCCGGAGCTACGCTGACCGGGGCCCACCTCGAGCTCGCCACGCTCAGCGGCGCCAACCTCGAGGGCGCCGATCTGTTCAAGGCTCATCTGAACGCGGCCGACCTGGAAGGAGCGAACCTGCGCAATGCGGGTCTGCTGCTGGCGAGCTTGAACGACACAGTGCTGTGGGGGGCGAACGTGCAGGGCGCGCGTCTTTATGGCGCGAGCCTCGAGGGCGCCGCGCTCAAAGGGGCGAACCTGAAGGGTGCCGGGCTGACCGGCGCCAACCTGAAAGACGCGGGGCTGCACAGCGCGGATCTGACCGGCGCGGATCTGACCGGCGCGAACCTCGAGGGGGCGGGCCTCGAGGGCGCGAAGCTCGAAGGGGCGAACATGCAGGGGTCGAACCTGCGCGGGGCGGTCCTTCTCAACGCCCTCTACGACGAGGCGACGATCTGGCCGGGCGGGCTCGACCCCGCCGCCCTCGGCGCGGTCCGGCGCGCGTGGCCGGAAGAGCCGGCGCCACCGGAGCCCGCGCCGGCCTGGCCCCAGGGGGCGGTCTCGCCCGAGCCCACGGCGGCCTGGCCCGAACCCACGTACCCGCTGGTCGAGGAGCCTGCTCCGCCGCGCACCGTCGGCTGGCCGCACGAGGAGCACAACGCGTCCGCCCCGCACGCAGAGCCGCCGCCGGAAGCACCGGCGGCGGGCCGCGAGTGGGCGCCGACACCCGCCCCGGGCTGGCCGCCTCAGACGCAGGCGGCACCGCAGACGTACTCGACGTGGACCCCCGCCCCCGGCGGGCAGGCGACACACACCGCCGGCGACTCAGAGTCCGAATCCGGTGAGCCCTTGCCCGCCCCCGGTGAGGTCTCGCCGGAGGAAGCGGTGGGCGTTCACGACGAGTCCTCGCCCGAGTCGGAGGCGCTCGATGAGCCGGAGTCGGCGTGGGGCCGAGACGGCGAGGGTAAGAACCAGCCCGGCCGGCCGGGCGCCCAGTAGCTGCCTGTTAACGTCGCGGGCGATGTCCGTACTCGCCCCTTTTGCCAACGAGCCGGTGCTCGAGTTGCGCCGCGCGCCCGTACGGGCGCAGCTCGAGGACGCCATGACCCGCCTGACGCCGACCCTCCCCTTGCGCGTTCCGGTGATGATCGGGACCGGCGAACGCACTGGCGAAGAACTCGTGTCCACGGACCCCGGCGACCCCCAGCGCGTGATCGCGGTTGCCACGCGCGCCACCGACGCCGATGTCCGCAACGCGGTGGCGGAGGCGGAGCGGGGGTCCCGCGCGTGGCGGTCGGTGAGCGCGGAGGAGCGGGCGGCCGCGCTGATCCGAGCCGCCGCCTGGCTGCGCGAGCGTCGGCTCGAGCTCGCGGCTCTCGAGGTGCGCGAGTGCGCCAAGCCCTGGCCCGAGGCCGACGCCGACGTCTGCGAGGCGATCGACTTTCTGGAGTACTACGCGCGCGGCGCGATCGAGCTCGAGGCGGGCCCGCCGCTCCTCCAGGTCCCCGGCGAGCGCAACGAGATGCACTACGGCCCGCGCGGAGTGGCGGCGGTCATCTCGCCGTGGAACTTCCCGCTGGCGATCCCGTGCGGCATGACGGCGGGCGCGCTCGCCACCGGCAACGCGGTCGTCCTCAAGCCGGCCGAGCAGTCGCCTGGATGCGCTCTGATGCTCGTCAGAGCCCTGCGCGCGGGCGGCGTGCCTGCGTCGGCTATCTCGCTGCTCCCGGGCGAGGGCGACGCGGGCGCGGCCCTCGTGGCCCACCCCGGGGTGCACACGATCGCGTTCACCGGTTCGATGCCGGTCGGGGTGGAGATTGCCCGCGCGGCTGCGGAAGTCGTGCCCGGACAGCGCCATTTGAAGCGGGTGGTCTCCGAGCTCGGCGGCAAGAACTGCGTGATCGTCCACTCCGACGCGGATCTGGACGAGGCGGTCCCGGGGATCGTCTCCTCAGCCTTCGTGTACGCGGGCCAGAAATGCTCGGCCGCGGCCAGGGTCCTCGTCCACGAGGCGATCGCCGATCAGTTGATCGAGCGCGTGGCGGGAGCGGTGCGGGTGCTGGTGGTGGGGCAGGCCGACCAGCTGGGAACGGACGTCCCGCCGGTGATCGAGCGTGCGGCCCAAGAGCGGGTCGACCGTTACGCCACGCTGGCCGCAGAGCAGGGTCGGATTGTCGCGCGGGTGGAAGGGGTGCCCGACGGCGGGTGGTTCTGTGCTGCGACGGTCGCCGTCGACCTCCCCTCGGATTCGGCGGTCCTGAACGAGGAGATCTTCGGGCCGCTCCTGGCCATCGATCGGGTCGCGAGCATCGAGCAGGCATGCGACGTCGTCGACGGCCTCCCGTTCGCTTTGACGGGCGGTCTGTTCGCCCGCGACCCCGCCGCCGTCCGCTACGTCCGCCAACGCTCGCCGGTCGGCAACCTGTACGTGAATAGGGGGATCACGGGCGCCATGGTCGCCCGCCAGCCGTTCGGGGGAAACCGGCTGTCGGGCACCGGCAGCAAGGCGGGCGGCCCGGACTACCTGCGCCACTTCGTCGAACCGCACGTGGTCACCGAGAACACCATGCGCCACGGCGTGGTCGTGTGAAGTAGCAGCAGCCGCGGCAATTTCACCCCCGGAGCCGTTCTATTGGGCGGTAGGCTTGATTTGCTGACCGCAGCGGTCGATGATCGCCTCGAGATGCCTTTGCCGCCCTCAATCGCGTGGAAGCTGGTGCTGGTTGTCGTGCTCGTCGGCGGGATCCTCGTAAGCGCGTGCGCCCGTGCGCCACGTCGGCCGCTGCCGCGCGTCGAGCTGCGCCGGCTCGTGCTCGCGGCCTTGACCCTCTATGGCGTCGGCGTGTTCGCGTCCCTCACCCACCACGCACTGCTCGCGGGCATCGTGTACGTGTCCGGAATCGCGGCGTGTGCGTTGGCGGCCTGGCTTTCGCGGGGCATCGACCCTGAGGACCCGCCGGACGACGGCGGCCAGGATCCTCCGAACCAGGGGCCGCCACCCGACGACCCGGACGGCGTGCCGACGTTCGACTGGGCGGCCTTCGAGCGGCAGTTCCGCGCCTACTCGCGCCGCCGCCGCGAGCCGGCCGGCGCCGGTCGCTAACCCGAATTAATCCGCGCCCGTGGCGGCGAGCAGCAGCTGGTGCAGCCGGGCGTCCCCAGCCAGCTCGGGATGGAACGAGACCGCCAGCACATTCCCTTGGCGGATCGCCACCGGATGCTCCTCCACGCGCCCCAGGATCTCTACCTCTGGGCCGTGCTCGGCCACCCAGGGTGCGCGAATGAACACCGCATGCATCGGCCCGCCGTCGACGCCCTGGACGTCGATGTCGGCCTCGAAGGAGCGGACCTGTCGGCCGAACGCGTTGCGCTGGGTGCGAACGTCGAGCACGCCGAGATGCTCGCGGTCGAGCATGATCATCCCCGCGCAGGTGCCCAGTGCGGGCGTGCCTTCGTCGACGAGCGCTCGGAGCGGATCGGCGAGACCCTCGCGCTCGATCCCGAGGGTCATGACGGTCGACTCGCCGCCGGGGATGATCAGCGCGTCGATGCCCTCGAGGTCCGCCGGGGTCCGCACCTCACGGGGGTCGGCGCCGAGCGAGCGGACCAGCTTGGCGTGCGCCTCGAAGTCGCCCTGCAGCGCGAGGATGCCCACGCGCCGGGCCCGGCCCGGCCGTTTGCCGTTAGACGCTTCCGCCGGTGTTGCGGGCACGGCTACCAGCCGCGCGGAGCGAGCAATTGCTCGGCCTCGAGCTTGGACGTCTCGAGGCTCACCATCGGCTGACCAAGGCCGGTCGAGGCGGCCGCGATCCGGGCGGGATCCTGGAAGTGTGTCGTCGCCTCGACGATCGCCCGGGCCCGGCGCTCCGGATCCTCCGACTTAAAAATTCCGGAGCCGACGAAGACGCCCTCGGCGCCCAGCTGCATGACGAGCGCGGCGTCCGCCGGGGTGGCGATCCCTCCGGCGCAGAACAGCACCACGGGCAGCCGCCCGTCGAGCGCGATCTGGCGGACCAGGTGAAGCGGGGACTGGAACTCCTTGGCGGCCGTCGCCAGCTCGGCGTCGTCGAGCGTGGTCAGGCGCCGGATCTCGCTGCGAATCACGCGCAGATGCCGCACCGCCTCGACGATGTCGCCGGTGCCGGCCTCCCCCTTGGAGCGGATCATCGCCGCCCCTTCGCCGATTCGCCGGAGCGCCTCACCGAGGTTGGTGGCGCCGCATACGAATGGCACGCTGAACGCCCACTTGTCGATGTGGTTCGCCTCGTCGGCTGGCGTCAGCACCTCGGACTCGTCGATGTAGTCGACCTCGAGCGCCTCGAGCACCTGCGCCTCGACGAAGTGGCCGATCCGGGCCTTGGCCATGACCGGGATCGTGACCGCCTCCTGGATGCCGCGGATCATGGCCGGATCCGACATCCGTGCGACACCGCCGTCGCGGCGGATGTCCGCGGGGACTCGCTCGAGCGCCATAACGGCCGCTGCGCCGGCGTCTTCGGCGATCTTGGCCTGCTCAGGGGTGACCACGTCCATGATCACGCCGCCCTTGAGCATCTCGGCCAGACCGGCCTTGACCGTGAACGTCGCCTCGTCCCGTGGAGTCTGGGAATTCTCGTCCATCTGGGGTGAGTTTACCCGGGCGATAGCGTTCCCCACCATGTCCGCCGAGCCAGTGTTCGAGGCCGTCGATGGACGTTTTGTCGCGACCAAGTACGGCCGGGGTCCCTGGGACCCCGGGGCGCTGCACGGTGGCGCCCCGGCGGCTCTGCTGGTCCGCGCGTTCGAGCGCGTGCCCGCCCCCCAAGGCCTTTCCCTGGCCCGTGTCACGTATGAGTTCATGCGGCCGGTGCCCGTCGGACCGCTTGAGGTGAACGCCGAGGTTGTCCGTCCCGGCCGGCGCGTCCAGCTGCTCGAGGCCTCGATCGTCGCCGACGGCGTTGAGTTTGTGCGGGCCCGGGCGCTCCAGGTTCAGGCGGCCGACGCCGGCGGCGCCACCGACGGTAACGCGCCGCCGCCTCGTGGCCCGGAGCATGGGCAGCCGGCGACACTCCGTGTGCCTCACCGGCCAATGTTCGCCTTCGACGCGATCGAGGTCCTGTTCGTCGACGGCACCTGGGGACGTGGTCCGTGCAAGGCCTGGTTCCGGTTCCGCCGGCCGATCGTCGGCGACGAGCCGCCGTCGCCGCTCCAACTGCTGGCGGCCGCGGGTGATTTCGGCAACGGCATCAGTGCGACGCTGTCGTGGGACGACTATCTGTACATCAACCCCGATCTCACCCTGTACGTGGAGCGGGCACCTGTCGGGGAGTGGATCTGCCTCGACTCGCAGACCCGGATTACGCCCGACGGGATCGGGATGGCCGAAAGCGTCCTGTACGACGAGCGCGGGCGCGTCGGGCGGGCCACGCAGGCACTTCTGGTCGCTCCCCGCTGACCCGCGATGTTCTCTCAGCCAGTCTTCGAAGACCTCGAAGGAGGACTGGTGGCGACGGCGCTCGCCAGCGGGCCGTGGGACCCGAACGCCCAGATCGGGGGCGCGCCGGCTGCGCTGCTGGCGCGGGCGTTCGAGCGTGTCCCTGCGCCCGAGGGACTGCTCCTGGCACGCCTGACCTACGACTTCATCCGGCCGGCGCCGATCGGCCCGGTAGAGATCCGAGCGGACGTGGTTCGCTCCGGACGCCGGGTCCAGCTGCTTGATGGCGCGATGCTGGCCGACGGGGTGGAAGTCGTGCGCGCACGGGCCCTGAGGATCCGGTCCGCCGACCCCGGTCAGATCCACCATGAGGAGACCGCGGCGCCGCCCGGCCCCGATGCGGGCAGCACCGGCCCGCTTCCCGGCCTGCACCGCCCGCGGTTTGCCACCGACGCGGTCGAGGTTCGGTTCGTCGCCGGCGCGTTCGGCGACGGGCCCGCCACCGCCTGGTTTCGCCTCACCCGCCCCCTCGTGGGTGGTGAGGAGCCCACGCCGCTACAGCGCATGGTCGCGGCCAGCGACTTCGGCGCGGGCCTCAGCGGGATGCTCCCCCGGGAGGACTACCTGTTCATCAACACCGACATGACCCTGTACGTCGAGCACCAGCCGGTCGGGGAATGGATCTGTCTCGACTCCCAGACCCGCATCGCCGCCGGGGGGATCGGGGTGGCCGAGAGCGTCCTGTACGACGAGCGCGGCCGGGTCGGACGCGCAACCCAGGCGCTGCTCGTGGCTCCGCGCTGAGGTCCCTCGGGAAGAGACTCCGACATATTCGGGGTTTGATCCCTAGCCCTACTTGTGCTGGATGCGCGCGAACGACTTGGCGATCGCCGGGACGTTTGAATATGCACGAGCGGCATCGAGCGTGCTTACTTCAGGCGGAACGCCTTGATCCGCACGTCGTACTGCTGGGCGTCGCGCGAGTACACGCCGTACGCGAGCGCCTGAATGAGCGACAGCAGCGCGGTGTGGGAGCGGACGAACGCCGGCGTGTTCGACGAGTAATACAGGCGGATCCGGGCCAGGCGCGCCACCTCGGACAGCGTCGCGTCGGTGATCGCCATCGTCGGCGCCTTGCGGTGTCGTGCGAGCTTCATCGTCCGCGTGATCAGCGGGTGAGGCCGACCGGCCGAGAGTCCGATCACGAGCGTCTGCTCGTCGATCCGGCTGAGGCGGCCGAGCGCCTCCTGCGACGGACTGGCCACGATCTCGGCCCTGAGATCGAGCAGCATCAGCAGGTGCCTCAGGTAGCTGGCGAAGAACGCCATCTGGTCGGTACCTGCGATCAGCACCTTGCCGGCGGAGACGATCGCGTCGATCGCCGACTCGACGTCGCCGCGCGAGAGTTTGTGCGCCGTGTCCTCGACGTTCACGTGGTCGGCGGCCAAGGCTGCCTCGAACTCGGTGTGATCGAGCGAGAACAGCGGGGCGACGGCCGTCGCCGAGGCGCCGGCCGGTCCATGCGGCTGACGGCGGTACTCGTCGCGGGCGGCTTGCTGCAGCTCAGGAAAGCCTTCGAAGCCGAGCGCCTGCGAGAAGCGCACCACGGTGCTCGAGGACGTGCTGGCGCGGCGCGCGAGCTCCTCCGCGGTCTGGAAGGCGGCCTCGTCCAGGTGGTCGACGATGTATTGGGCGACGTCCTTTTGCGAGCGCGAGAACTCGTCGAACCGGGCGCGGATGTAGGCGGAGAGCGCCTGGTGGCCGTTGCTCGATGCGGTCGGGGTGGGAGTTGTGACTGACTGCTTCATCGGCAGCCGTCTGATTCGACGCCCGCCGCCGGCGTCCTTCACGCCATGTTTCGGCGCGATGTCTCGCGCGCTCGAGGCCACCCCTCAGCGGCCCGGAGCAGCCGCTTATGTGTCGCCCTGCCGGCGCTCCTGGTTCTGCTTACGCTCGGCGAACGCCTGGGCGACGATGTAGATGACCAGCACGTTGACGATCAGCCCGATCCCACCAAAGGTGAGTAGCAGAGCAATCGTCGTGCCGAGCGAGCTCGGGGACTGTCCAAGGAAGCCTGCGAGAACGAACATCGCTGTCGGGAGGGTACCTGACGGCCATCCAGAACGACCCCGCCGAGGCAGTCCCGGCTGCTAGCGTCGCGCCCGATCGTGGCGTCGGTCGCGGCCCTGTAGCTCAGTCGGTAGAGCAGCGGACTCATAATCCGTCGCGCCCAGGTTCGAGTCCTGGCAGGGCCACTGCGACCTGCCTGCAGATCAGCAGTCTTGGCAAGGGCGTCCTGGGTCGCCCAGGCGAGCGCCCTCATCCGATCCAGGTGATGTGGCCGCCGCCGCGGGGCGCATACTCCCGGGCACTGACGAAGAAAGGCGTTTCGAACCGAAGGACGGAGGCGAACCCCATTGCTGCTTGGTGCAACGTCGTATCCCTTCCTGAACGTCCTCTGGGACATCCTGATCATCTTTGCCTGGATCCTGTTCATCTGGATCGCCATCGTCGTGTTCACGGACATCTTCCGTCGGCGCGACATCTCGGGCTGGGCCAAAGCTGCGTGGGTGGTCCTGATCGTGATTCTCCCGTGGATCGGCGTATTGATCTATCTGATCGCCAACCACGATGGGATGGCCGAGCGAAGCGAGAAGCAGACGCGGGCGGCGCAAGCGTCGTTCGACGAGTACGTCCGCCAGACCGCGGGTAAAGGCGGGCCCGCAAGTGAGATCGACACGGCCAAGAGCCTGCTCGACGCCGGCACGATCAACCAGGCCGAGTTCGACGCGATCAAGGCCAAGGCGCTGGGTGGCGCTTCTGGCTCGGCCTAGCAGCCACCGCGACCGCGGGCTCCGCGCGGTGAAGGTCGCCTCTACGCGTTGAGCAACGCGTAGGGAGCAGTGATGACCTCTGGGTCGCGATAAACGTCGATGGGTCCGTCGCGATCGTGACGGGCGCCGGCGGTGGTGTAGGTGAGGTCATTGCCGTGCGTCTCGCCGCGTTGGGCGCCCGCATCGTCGTTGTCGATGTCGACACGGAGGCAGCCCATCGGGTCGCCACGAGCATCGTTGCCAAAGGCGGCTGCGCGGAGCCAGTCGGCGCTGACGTGTGCAACGCCGCGGGTGTTGACGCGATCCTTGAGCGGGCCGAGACCCTGGGCCCCGTGCAAATCCTGGTCAACAACGCCGGCGGCTCGGGTGACGCACGCAACCAGCAGCGTCCGGGTCAATTGTGTCGTGCCCGGTACGGCCACGAATCAGCCTCCTGCACGAGTGGTCCGGCCGAGCTTGGTACGAGCCGAGCGATGCGGCTTCACCCCAAGCGGATGAACCGCGTGCGCCCGTCGGAAGGCTGACGTCTCGCTGTCCGAAGGCGGACAAAAGTTCTCCGAAAACCGCTAAAGCTCGTCGCCGAAACGATCGATAAGGACGTATCTGAGTTGACAAGGGCAAACCCACCGTGAGGCGGGGACGCAAAGCCAGAGGTCTCCTCCTCGTGGAGATAGCTCGGCCGCCGGCTCTCTTGTTCGTTTTCCAACGTGGTGGTCAGAGGAGGACAAGGATGTCCCGGTTCAAGTTCCGCACCCTGCAGCTCATGCTGACGGTCGTGGCCCTGGTCGCGCTGGTCGTGGTCTCGGGGGCCAACTTCAAGTTCTAATTCACCAACGGCGACGGCCGGGCGCCCCGGCGATGGGCCGGGCGCCCGGACCTGAGCTCATGAAACAGCGCACTGTCGAGCCCGTTCGTTTCTACTGCGTTGCGGTGGCGCTGGTGGGCGTCGCCCTGCTCGTCACCTTGGTGGCAGCCGCAGCGTCCGACTTCGACGGTTACAGGACGATTGAGTTCGCCGCGCTTGCGCCCAGCGTGCTGATTGGCGAGTTGTTCCCGCTCGAGCTGCCGCGACGCTCTGGAGACGGCGAGGTCACCGTCGCGGTGATGTTCTCGTTCGCGCTGTTGCTCGGCGTCGGGCTCGTTCCCGCCCTGGGAGCGCAGCTCGTCGCATCGGTCGTCCAAGACCGCGTGGCCCGCAAGCCCTGGTGGCAGGTGGGCTTCAACATCGGCCAGTACACGCTCACACTCGGCGCCGCCGCGGGCGTGCTCTGGTTCGCCGGCGCCTACGGCGGAATTCCGACTGCGGGCTTCCGGCCGGCGGACCTGCCCGCGGTGCTCGGCGCGGCGGCCGCCTACTTCACCGTCAACCTGCTGCTGGTCACACGGGCGACCACGCTCTATCAGGGCATCCCATTCCGGCGTGCGCTCGAATCCGACCTGACCTTCGGACTGTCGGTGGGCGCGGTGCTCCTGTGTCTGGCGCCGGTCGTGGTAACCGTGCTCCAGTTCAGCCCGATCCTCTACCCGCTGCTGCTCGTCCCACTGGTCGGCGTGTACCTCAGCGGACGCCAGAGCGTCCGCACCGCGGCCGCGGAGCACCTGGCCCGGCACGACAGCCTCACCGAGCTGCCCAATCGTCGCTGGTTCCTGGAATCGGTCGGCGCCGCGCTCAACAACCCTGCGCTTCACTGCGGCGGGCTCCTGCTCGTCGACCTGAACGGCTTCAAGGACGTCAACGACACGCTCGGGCACCATCGCGGCGACCTTGTGCTGCAGGCGGTCGGCCCCCGGCTGCGGGCGTCGTTCCGCAGTGAGGACCTGGTTGCCCGCCTGGGCGGCGACGAGTTCGCCGTGTTCATGCCGGGCGCCGACTCGGGCGCCGCGCAGGCGGCCGTCGCGAGACTCCAGGACGCGCTGCATGAGCCCGTCGACATCGACGGGATCAACATCGAGCTTGACGCCAGCATCGGGCTCGCCTGGTACCCCGAGCACGGCGACGACGTCGACACCCTCCTCCAGCGCGCGGACGTCGCGATGTACCGCGCCAAGGCCAGCCACCACTCGCTGGTGATCTACCGGGCCGAGGACGACTACCACACCCCCGAGCGACTCGTGCTGGCCGCTGACCTGCGGCGCGCGCTGGCCGACGACCAGCTGGTGCTCCACTACCAGCCCCAGGTCGAGCTCGGCCAGGGCCGGCCCGTCGCCGCCGAGGGGCTGGTCCGCTGGCGCCATCCGCAGCGGGGCATGCTCGGGCCGTTCGAGTTCATCGAGGTGGCCGAGCGAACCGGACTGATCAAGGACCTGACCTACCGGGTGCTCGATGTCGGCTTGCGCGACTTGCGCTCATGGAACGAGCAGGGGCGCAAGCTGTCTCTGTCTCTGAACGTGTCGGTGCGCAGCCTGCTCGACCGCCGCTTCCCGGAGGAGGTCGAACAGCTCCTCGCCCGGCACGGAGTCGACGGCCGGGCGCTGACGCTGGAACTGACCGAGAGCTCGCTGATGGTCGACCCCGAGGTGGCCAAGCGCACCATGCACGACCTCTCTGAACTCGGCGTGTCCGTGGCGATCGACGACTTCGGGACCGGCTACTCGTCGCTGGCGTACCTCACAGACCTGCCAATCGGGGAGTTGAAGATCGACAAGTCGTTCGTGCGCGCGATGAGTTCCGACGCCCGCAACGCGATCGTGGTCCGTTCGACGATCGAACTTGCGCACAACCTGGGCTTGCGCACAGTGGCGGAGGGGATCGAGGACGCGTTCACGTTCGAGCGGCTACGGGCGCTCGGATGTGAGCTCGCGCAGGGCTTTCACCTGAGCAAGCCGCTGCCCGCCTCAGGACTGGTGAGCTGGTGGGATGTGCACGCGGGACCCGCAGTCCAGGTGCCCTCCACGTCCTCGGGCGCCACCCGTCCCGCGGCCACGGCCCAGTTGAGCGTGGCCTGATGCTGCTGGTCATCGCCGCGGTCGCCCTGCTCGCCACCGTCCCGCTTGCCGGCGGCCGGTTGAGCCGCCTGGCCGACGTCCGGGTGCGAGCGGTCTGGGCGGTGCTGCTGGCGGCGGCCATCCAGGTTGGGATCTCGAACGTCGCCCCGGGCGGAAGCCACGTGCTGCACGCCGCACTGAACGTGCTCTCTTACGTGCTCGACGCCTACTTCATCTTCGCCAACCGGCGGCTGGCGGGCGTCCCGCTCGTCGCCGCCGGTGCCGCGCTGAACTTGCTGGCGATCACCATCAACGGTGGCGTGATGCCGGCCAACGCGGTCGCGCTGCGGATCGCCGGGATCACGGCCCGGCCCGGCTTCGATAACTCGACGGCGCTGGCCCACCCGCACTTGGCCTTCCTCGGGGACGTGTTCCCCGTGCCGGGGCCATGGCCGATCGGAAACGTGCTGAGTGCGGGCGATCTCGTCATCCTCCTCGGCGCGGTGATCCTGCTGCACGTCGCCTGCGGCTCGCGCCTGGCGCCGCGCCACCGACTGCGTCACGCGACCTGATCGCGCCGGCATCCAGTTAAGCTCGCGCTGATGCGCGAGGTCCGGCTACCCGAGTCCGACCTGCCGCTCCCGGCGGCCTCGTTCATCGCGTGCCTGGCGACGATTCTCGAGCTGCCGGTCGAGGAGCTGCCGAGACCGGCGGCTGGCGAGGACGCCGCCACCGGCTGGACCTTGACCCGCTGGCTCGGCGGGCTGGGGCTGGGCCTCGCCCGGGTCGCCGACTCCGCGTCGTTCACCTGGCCGGGGCCGTGGATCGGGCGAGCTCCGGAGCCCGACCGGTTCGTGGTGATGTACGGCGTGCCCTCCGGAGTCGTGTGGGATCCGGCCGGTGGGCCGGAGCTCGACCGGGCCCAGATCGCGGATGGGTTCATCGTGGCCGCCACCGACATCGCGCTGGCCATGCCACCGCGGCCCGACGCCCCGGTCGTTGCGGGCGTCGTGGAGCGGCTGGCGGTCGCCCCCTCGGCGGGCGAGCCGGCGCAGCTCTTGGAATCCGTGCGCGCGCTGGCGGGCCGGGGGCTCGAGGGCGACCGGCACGTGACCGGCACCGGCACGTTCCCGTCGGGCGTGCCCGGGAGTGCGCTGACGCTGATCGAGGCCGAGGTGTGCGAGTCGTTCGACCCTCCGCTCGAGCCCTCCGAGCACCGCCGCAACATCGTCACCCGCGGGATCGACCTGAACGCGCTGGTCGGGCACGAGTTCGCGATCGGCGAGGCGCGCTGCCACGGCATGCGGCTGTGCGAGCCGTGCACGGTGGCGCAGCGCTACGCCGGTCGACCGGTGCTGCGGGCGCTCGTGCACCGAGGCGGCCTCCGCGCGGACATCCTGGTCGACGGCCAGATCAGGGTTGGCGATCCGGTCCGGACGGGCACTCCTGGCGGTCGCGGCTAGGGCCCGCTCGGCGTCCATACCTCGCCAATCGGGCCCGCCCGCCACATCCGACGGACGCCGAGCCAAGCGGGGCCCAGAACTAGTCTTCGAGATACCGGTACGCCGGGATCGTCATGAACTCGATCAGCTCGGGCGACAGCGCCACGCCCTCGAAGATCTCCCGCGTGTCGTCGGGACGGCCGGCTCGCCAGACCTGATCGCCGACCTGCTCGCGGATCTTCGCCGTCTCCTCGTCGAGCACCTGGCACACCAGCTCGGGCGTGACGGTCTGCCCGTTATCGAGCTCGACGCCATGGTGCACCCACTGCCAGATCTGCGAGCGCGAGATCTCGGCGGTGGCGGCGTCCTCCATCATCGAGTTGATCGCCGCCGCGCCGCGACCGGCGAGCCAGAACGAGATGTACTGGAACCCGACGTTGACGTCGGTGCGCAGGCCCTTCTCGGTGATCGCACCTGGGGTCGACGGCAGGTCGAGCAGCTGCTCGGCAGTCACGTCGACGTCGTCGCGCCGGCGGTCGAGCTGATTGGGCGCCCCATCCAGGCCCTTCTCGAACACCTCGCGGGCGACCGGGACCAGGTCGGGATGGGCCACCCAGGTTCCGTCGTATCCCTGTGAGACCTCGCGTTCCTTGTCGGCGCGCACGCCGTCGAGCGCCTTGCGGTTGGCCTCCTCATCGCCCTTGCGGCTCGGGATCAGCGCGGCCATACCGCCCATCGCGTGGGCGCCGCGGCGATGGCAGGTGGCGGCCAGGAGCTCCGTGTAGGCGCGCATGAACGGCACGGTCATCGTCACGTCGCTGCGGTCAGGGAGGACCATCTCACGCCGATCGGGGAAACACTTGATGGCCGAGAAGATGTAGTCCCAGCGGCCCGCGTTCAAGCCAGCGGAGTGCTCGCGGAGCTCGTAGAGGATCTCGTCCATCTCGAACGCGGCCGGCAGCGTCTCGATCAGCACCGTCGCCTTGATCGTGCCCCGCCGGATCCCCAGGCACTCCTCGGCGAAGCCAAACACGTCGTTCCAGAGCCGCGCCTCGAGGTGCGACTGCATCTTCGGCAGGTAGAAATACGGGCCGCTGCGGTTGCGAAGCAGCCGCCGCCCGCAATGGAACACGTACAGGCCGAAGTCGAAGAAGGCGCCCGCCACCGGCTCTGAGTCGACCAGCAGATGGCGCTCCGGCAGGTGCCAGCCGCGTGGCCGGACGAGCAGCGTCGCGGGATTGTCGGCGAGTTCGTAGACCTTGCCCTCGGAGTCGCGGTACGTGATCGTCCCGTCGAGCGCGTCGATGAGGTTGCGATGCCCCTCGACCATGTTGCGCCAGGTCGGGGCGTTGGCGTCCTCGAAGTCGGCCATGAACCCGTCGGCGCCGGAGTTCAGCGCATTGATGACCATCTTGCGGTCGGTGGGTCCCGTGATCTCGACCCAGCGCTGCTGCATGTCGGGCGGCACCGGTGCCACCGTCCACTCACCCTCGCGGACCTCGCGCGTGTCAGGCAGGAAGTCGAGCATCTCCCCCGCCCTCAACCGCTCCCGGCGACGAACGCGCGCCTCCAGCAGCTCTTGCCGGCGGGGACCGAAGCGATGCTGGAGCTCGGCGATGAACTAGAGCGCGTCCGGGGTGAGGATCTCCTCGAAGCCCGCGTGCATGGGGCCCTGAAGCTCGAGATTGGCGTGCGTGGTCATGCGTTCATCCTCTCATCCGGCGGTGGTTGATGGTTTCCCCGCATGAGGAGTGATAACCCGGCGCACGGCCTCGGACTCGGCCGCGCACAGCGCGCCGAGCAGAACCGCCACGGCGCCGGCGAGGGCCCAGGCGGCCAGGCTGGCGCCGACCGCATAGAGCACGAGCAACGCGGCCGCCACCGCGAGCTTCTCGTATTCGGTCCGGCCGACCATCCTCAGCGCGAACGACGCGTTTCCGACGAGGTACAAGGCGACCCCGCCGCACAGAGCCAGGCGGGCGGGATCGGGCAGCGGCGATGACACGGCATCGCGGGTGAGGACCTTCGCCCCGACCGCGAAGGTGATGATGCCGGCGACGATCACCAGATGGAGGTAGCTGTACGCGTCCGCGGCGGCCAGGACCGGGTCCTCGTGCTCGCGCAGGTGGTCGGCGGCGGCATCAGCCAGTCCGGCGAAGTACGTCCACCACATCGCCACCGTGATCAGCAAGGCGATGGCGACCGCCGCGACCAGCGCCGCGGTCAGTGGGCGCTCGGCGCTCAGACCAAGCGCGCCGCCGCCGATGGCCACGATCGACTCGCCCAGGCAGATGATCACGAACAGGCTGTAGCGCTCGGCGAAGTGCGCCACCGAGACCCGCTGGAGACCTCGCAGGCGCTCGCGCGTAAGCCACGCAGGGCCGGCGTAGTCGATCGCCGCCGCGAGTACCCACAGCCCGATTCGGGCGAGGCCGCTCGTGAAGGACCCCGCGATCAGCAACACCATCCCGATCGCGATCGTGACCATGAACCCGACCATCGACGACCACGAGGCGTTGCCGCGCTTCGAGGCATCGGCGTACAGGGCCAGGTGCAGGAACCGGACGATCGCGTAGCTGACCGCGAACAAAGTCCCCTCCTCGCCGAACGCATGTGGGATCGACAGGCCGGCGATGAAGATCGAGATCGAGGAGAGCAACAGGCAAACCAACAGCGTCTTTGAATCCGGCGCCTGCGCATTCGCCGCCCACACGAAGGCCGACCATGCCCACCACACGAGCGCCAGCACCAGCATCGCCCGGCCGAAGCCGGCCCACGTGAGATCGCGCCATAAGAGGGTGCTGACCTGGGTGATCGCGAACACGAACACCAGGTCCCACAGCAGCTCGACCGGGGTGCTCCGCCGCTCCTCCGCGATCTCGGGCACGGATCCGCTCACGGGCTGAGTATCGCGGGCGGCCGAGTTCGCATAGGGTTGTATGCCGTCAATGCAACTCGGCGTGTCTCTCGGCTATCTGATTCCCGGCGTCGCGCCGGCCGATCACCTCGCGGTCGTGCAGGAGGCCGAGCGTCTGGGCTATGACTCGGCGTGGGCGGCCGAGGCGTACGGATCCGACACGGCGACCGTGCTGGCCTGGCTGGCGGCCGGGACGAGCCGGATCAAGCTGGGCTCGGCGATCTTCCAGATGCCGGCGCGCAGCCCCGCGATGACCGCGATGACCGCAGCCACGATCGACCAGCTCTCGGGCGGACGGATGGTGCTCGGCCTCGGTACCTCGGGGCCGCAGGTCGCCGAGGGCTGGCACGGGCAGCGTTTCGGCCGGCAGCTGCAGCGAACGCGCGAGTACGTGGCCGTAGTCCGGCTAGCCCTGGCCCGGGAGCGCGTCGAGTACCACGGGGAGACGCTCGAGCTGCCGCTGCCGGACGGGCCCGGGAAGCCGCTCAAGCTGATGATCACGCCCGTTCAGGAGCGGATCCCGATCTATTTGGCGGCGATCGGGCCGAAGAACACCGCGCTGGCCGGCGAGATCGCCGACGGTTGGCTGCCGATCTTCTTCTCGCCCGAGCACGTCGGCGAGGTGCGAGAGCTGCTCGAAGAAGGTGCGCGCCGGGCGGACCGATCCCTGGACGACTTCGACATCGCCCCCACGGTGAACACGTACGTCTCCGACGACCGGCCTGCGGCGCGCGACCGTATGCGGCCGTTCCTGGCCCTCTACATCGGCGGGATGGGCTCGCGTAAGCAGAACTTCTACAACCAACTGGTCCAGCGCTACGGATTCGAGGACGCCGCCCGCGAGGTCCAGGATCTGTATCTGGAAGGCAAAAAGGACGAGGCCGCGGCGGCCCTGCCCGACGCGCTGATCGACATGGTCACGCTCTGTGGACCCAGGGACGCCGTGCGCGACCGGCTGGCCGGCTACCGCGAGGCCGGCGTCGGCACGCTCACGATCGCCCCGACGGCCTGGACGACGGAGGAGCGGCTCGAGCAGCTGCGCGCGGTGGCCGAGCTGGCGGCGTGAGTCGATTCTTCCTGGGCGCATTCGGCGAGCCCGGTCATGCGTTCCCGATGCTCGCGCTCGGAGCCCGGCTGGTCGCGCGCGGGCACGAGGTGACCTTCGAGACGTGGTCGAGGTGGCGCGAGTACGTCGAGGCCGCCGGGATGCGCTTCGAACCCGCGCCCGAGTACCCGCTGTTCGGGCAGGCGGAGTCGGCATCGGGAAAGCGGTTCGAGATGTACGAGACCGTGGTGCTCGGCACCGACCACACCCGGCAGACCGTCGCCACGCTCGGCCCGGACGTGGTCGTGCACGACATCCTGACGCTGGCGCCGGCGCTGGCCGGCGAGCTCGAGGGGGTCCCGGTGGCCACGCTGGTTCCGCATCTGTATCCGGTCGGCGCGGCCGGCTTTCCGCCGTACGCGCTCGGGGCGCGGCTGCCCCGGACGCGGCTCGGGCGAAGCCTCTGGCGCCCGGCGGAGCGCTGGACGCAGACCGGGCTGCGTCAGGGCCGCTCGGAGCTGAACGAGGCCCGCGCCAAGCTCGGCCTGCCGCCGACGGCGCGGCTGCACGGTGGGTTGAGCGAGCGGCTGTGCCTCGTCGGGACGTTCCCGCAGCTCGAGTATCCCCGCCCCTGGCCGAGCGGCGTTCACGTGGTGGGACCGATCATGTGGGAGCCGCCGTTTGGCCTGGTCGAGCCGCCGCCCGGGGACGCGCCGCTCGTGCTGGTTGCCCCGTCGACAGCGCAAGATCCCGAGCACCGGCTGCTGCGGTCCGCGCTGGCCGGACTCGGGGGCCTGCCGATCCGGGTGATCGCGACATGGAACCGCCGACCGCTTGAGTCGCACCGGCCGGTGCCCGTTCCGGGCAACACCCGGCTGGTGGAGTGGGTGTCGTATTCCAAGACGATGCCTTCGTGCGCGGTGGTCGTCTGCCACGCCGGCCACGGGACGATGGCCCGGGCGCTGGCCAGCGGGTGCCCGGTGGTGGCAGTGCCGCACTGCGGAGACATGGCCGAGAACGCCGCGCGGGCGGACTGGGCGGGGGTCGGCGTCAGGCTGCCCTGGCGATTCCTGGGCCCAGCCACGCTGCGGCTGGCGGTGGGGCGGGCGCTGTCCGAGGCCTCGCTTGGGGCCCGCGCGCGCGGGCTGGCGGGATGGGCGGCTGCACACGACGGCGCCGAGCGCGCCGCGACGCTCGTAGAGGACCTGGCGCGTCAGTCCTCGCGGCGCGTGCGAAGCTCGATCGTCTCGGGCGCATTCGCGGCCGAGACTCGAACGTCGGCCGCGCGGGCCGCGGCCGGTCCATCATGAGCTCCGGGGGTGGGACTCGAACCCTGCCGCCGGTGTCGACGTGGGGTGCAACCCCGATGTTGGTTGCGCTCCGTTGCGCACGGGCGTGCGCAGATTGGTACCCGAATGGGTACCTCGCGCGAACGCGGCCTCGACGACCTCGCGCTCACCCGGGTTCGGACAGTAGTCGGCGTGGTGCTGCGTGGTCTGGATGTCCTTATGCCCCATCCACTCCTTAGGGTCCGCATCGGCACGCCCTGGGCGGCGAGCGCGGTCCCCTAGCTGTGCCGGAGGCTGTGGAAGCCGAACGTCGAATCCAGTCGAGCGGCCTCGAGCGCCGCTCGGAGCCGCTCGTACATCAGCCGCTTGCCGAGCGGCTCGCCGGTCCCGGATGGCCGAACACGAGGCTCTCGGGGTCCGGGTCGACGACGCCGGGCTGGTAGGCGCGCAGCAGCAGGTCGAGCTCACCGGCGACGACGCAGGGCATCGGAACCGCCCGCTCCGAGCGACGAGACTTCGGCGTCGTGAACGCCTTCGCCTTGCGATCCCACGTGCGGCGCACGCGGATGCGGGCGTGCACGAAGTCGACGCTGTGCACGGACACCCGACTCCCTCCCGAAAAAGCACCCTCTGCATTTTGTGCATTCTGGGGTGAATGCAGAGTCCAACCGGTGTGTTGGGACTGCGCCCGACCGCCTTCGCACCCTCGCCCGTCCGACACTCAAACAGCGCAGGATTACCCTCGAGCGCCGCCTTCACGAACTTCTCCCCAGCTCCGATTCCCCCATCCTTCGATGCGATCTCCTTCGCCGTCCTCCACGTTCGGTCGGCGAGCAACCCCGCGATCTAGGACACGTAGTCGCGCTCCTTCTGCTCCTCGCCAACAACCGTGAACGACTCCTCCTCACGATCGAACGCAAGGATCTGGGTGGGATGGTCGCCGCGCCGGCTCCAGCGCACCTTCGGGAAGGAGAGTCGTGCCCGGTTGCCGTCGAGCTTGTCGAGCTTCAGCAGCGAGTCCACGCGGCCGCCCCAGGCGCCCGAGATCTCGTCCAGCTCGTCGTCCGCATCGGCCTTACGGGGATGGTGCAGCAGCCAGAAGGCCAAGTCGCGCATGAGCCCCGCAGCGACCAGAAGCTTCACAAACTCGCGGGTGTCCTCCGGCGAGCCGACGCCCCGGACCCCGAGCGAATCAAGCGGATCGCCGACGATGAGATCAATGCGATTCTCCTCGGTGAAGTTGCGTAGGCGAAGGATGCTGTCCGCCGAAAGCATGAGGCTGCCCCAGGTCACGGAGTAGATGTAGATCGCGCCGGTGATCTCGTGGGCCCAGAGGTTGCGCCTGAGCTCGAGCTTCTCGCGGAACGGCTTATGCGAATACTGCTCGAAGAATTGCCATTGAAGGACCTGCGCCCGCTCGTAGCAGTCGGTCGGGACGTACTCGGTGCCGTCGCCGAGGTACCAGAGGATGGCGTTCGACTCGCCCAGCGAACGACCATCGTCTAAGACGAGCGTCGGTACCCCCCAGTGCGGGGTTCAGGCCCCCGAGAACGTCCTTACGGTTGGACCGGTCCAGGACGTCAAGCTCGCGCAACTCGAGCTTGATTCCGAGCTGCGCGGCTAGGAGCCGGACCTTGTAGCAGCTGCCCGAGACCGCGTTGTTGTAGAGCAGCACGGCGAGGATGCTACGCGACGCTTTGTGCTTGTCCGGCCGCCCTCCGCATCGAGAGGGGCGTGGCTCGCGTGGGACGTACAATCCAGGAATTACGCGCCGGAATGATTGAAGGAGTCGCGCAGGCAGGCGGCGGCATGCTGCCCGCCCCCACGAGCAGGGAGAAGCAAGGTCCGGCGCAACTTCAGATCGGTTCCGCACTCCTCGCGCTGCAGCCGGGCGATCCTCCAGGGATCGAAACCATCGAATTTGCGGCATCGTGGATCGACGCCGTCCGCGACGACGGTTAGCGTAAAGGGCCGAGGGGGCCTTCTAGCTCGTATCGCACGGACCGGGACTGGAGGACTGGACTGCAGCTAACGCGGGTCAGGAGACCTCAGGAACAGGCCCGTCGGATATGGATGTCCGATGGGCCCGTTTTCCGGGGTCTACCCTCGCCCCGGTCATCACCCCGCTCGAGCACTCGGCCCACTTGCTGTCGGGCAGTACGTTTCAGCACATGCCAGCGAACTGCACGTGGGCGCCCATACGCTGGTGCGCTGGCCGGGCGCTGTCGTCGCGCCGCTGGTGATCGTGATCGTGGGCGGGCTCTGATCGTGCTCGGGGCAGCCACGCACTTCTACGGAGCCGCGACCAGTAGGGACCCGCGGCCGGATCAGCAGCAAGAGCCGATGGCACGGCGCCGGCGGGATCCGCGAGGGCGCAAGGGAGAGCGTGAGCGTGTCCGCCACCGCCAATGCGGTTCAGGGCGTCCCAATGACCATCACCGCGCAGGGTGTCGCCGACGGCAGCCACGCTCTTACATCTTCGTCGATCCGTCGGGCCAGGCCTGCAAGTCCTCGATAACCGACGCCAGATGGCCGCCAGCCTGCGGCTCGTCCGCTGGCTTCGCTGTCGCTTCCACATCCCGATCAGCGCCGTGATCGGCCACAACGAGAGCCTCACCGGCCCTACCACGTGAAGATGTGCCCGCGTTGCGTAGCCAGACACACAGCGACTTCAACCACTCCGACATGCAGATCTAATCGAGGCCGGCTACGCGCGGCCGGACCTCGGTAAGCCACGACGATCGGGATGTTGCGGCGCGCTCAGGCCCGCTCAATTCCCGCACGGGCTCATGCCCTCGCCAGCTCCGCGCGGCGGCCCGCACCGCCGATTCAATCCGGCGCCACGCCAACTGACGCAGAAAACCCCGAATCGGATTTGGGTCTTTCCGCCGCAGGAACGGGGGCGTAGGCGATGAATCCCGGGCAGTGCGATTTTCGCGAGTCCGCTATGTGGCCTTGGTCTTGGAATTCGTCGCTTCCGCTCGGGGCGCCGACGAAGCCCTGCGCCTGCCGGGCGACGTGCTCTTGCGCTGGGGGACGTTCCTGCAGACGGAATGGGGCGCGCTTGCCGAGAAGGAGCGGGTCGCGATCCGGCAGCTGCTCCGGGAGTGCGGCGAGGTCGCGGCCAACGAGAGCGAGGCTGAGGACGTACGGCAGGCGCTCGCATTCCTAGACGAAGGGCGTTCCGATCGTGAACGGGCTGCTGGGCCAACCGGCCCGAACGTTGTCCTAGATATCGACGGAGCCGAAGCCGATGCGTAGACGCCGACCCGCTTCACCGGGCCTCGGTCCGGGAGGCGGGCGATGCTTCCGGTCCCGGACGGGTACACGGTGAACTGAGCCCAAGCTCTCGCGCGCCCGCCCATTCGCGCCCTTGGCTGGGCGCGCGCGTGGCCCTCTTGAAAGGACTCTTGTCGGGGCCGATTATGCCGTGGTCGGGTGGCCGCCCGCGGGGCGGCTTGGCTCGGGCGGCACCACGACCTTGATCTTGGACGCCCCCACATCGCAGTGCCGCCCCACACCCGGCTTCCCCGGTCTTGTTGATCGAACACCCCGGCTACGTCGCTCGCCGCGCCTTTTCTGATTTCTGGCTTTCTGCGCTCGTTGCGGGATCTTTCAATCCGGGACTGGGCGTGGTGCCCTATACATCGCGCCGCAGGTTACGACGCTGGCTCCCCATCACAGGAGGCTCCGCCAAATGACCACCCAACACCACAGCCGCCCCGGTGGCCATTTGCGCTGCCGCTCTGGCCGCCACGTGTGGTGCGATGACACTGCCCGCGAGCGCTGCTGTGACCCCGGCTGGCGCAAGATTCTGATAGCCGCGCACGAGTGGGAGGAACCAGAGTTCAGCGGCATCGTGTACGCCGGACCCTCCGCGGTCGCAGGCCTCGACTATGGATGGCAACGCACACTCGACGCCGCCGCGTGATTACGGTCACACCAGCAACATCCCCCGTCGGCGCACGTGGGCGCCGGGGTCTTATCGACCAACGTGTGCGTCGCGGCTAACTAATGTGAATGGTATTGATCTCCGCCCCACTGCAACACTCAACCTGTCAGCTCTCCAGGCAAAAAGCCACCGGCTGGAACTCGAAGCTGACACCATCGTCGTTGGCCATCGCAACGATCCAAGCATTCGCTCCGATGCTCGACGGGCCGTTATAGCCCACGGTCGCGTCAGCAGCCGTCTGGGTGCTGGTCCATACGCCACCCGTGAGCTGACTACCCGCAGGACAGACGGCGCTACCGGCCCCGGTGCTGCTCGCGCCAACGGACACGGCAGACCCCCGGCACCTGCACGACATGGACGCTCGCGGCTGATCCTGGGGTAGCGGGCGGTCCGGTTAGTCCTTGCGGTCCTTGCGGTCCCTGCGGTCCCGTGTTGCCTCGGAGTTGGTGCCGAACGCTCGGCTTGAGCTCCGAGCGAGGCTAGGATCTGCGCTCACATGGGCGACCGGACACCCTCATCGACGAGGAGGCGTTTAGGGAGTCGAGCATCGGTGCCGGTGATACTCGTGCTCGTCGCGATCGTCACCGCCGCTGCGCTGGCGCTGTTCGTGTTCCCGCAGGCGAAAGGCAATAAGGCGGGTACGGTTACCCGCGAGCCGTCAGTGGCTTCGGCTCCCGCTGCCCAGGAAGTTCCAGGCACTGCAAAAATCCGGCTGCGCGCGCACAGGGCCCTCACGTCCGCCAGCTCAGGCGCCGCCGCTCGGCACCCGGCGCGCACTCCCGCTACAGGGCGGCCCGCAAGTGTCCGCCTGGAAGTGCTGGCCGACGCCCGGGTTTGGATTTGCCTGCAGAACCAGCGCGGGCAGTTGCCGATCGACGGACAGATTCTTCCTGCTGGTGCCGTCAGCCCACAGTTCGTCTCTCCCGCGTTTCGGATCTTCCTCGGCAATGGGTCGGTCAGGCTGCGGGTCGACGGCCGCGTCCAGAGCATCCCAGCGAGTTCCAATCCGGTGGCCTACAGCGTCAGCCAGCATGGCGTCGCCGTGCTACAGCCCGCCACCGTGGAACCCTGCTGATCGAGACGGAGAACTTGGCGCGACTGCTCAATGCGGCGACCCAGTTGCGCGCGATTAGCTGACATCGGCGGATGTGGGGACCGCGTCAGCGAGCGCTGAAATCAGGACGCAGCTTGTCCGATCAGCAAACGGCTCGGGTGGCACGACGGCTTACGCAGCACGACCGCGCGAGGCTCTGGCACCGCGTCGTCGCTGCTGCGCGAAGGGCGATGGGTGGCGGGACATCGCGGAGCGAGCCGGGCTGTCGGAGCGCCAGTGCAGGCGGATCTACCTTGGCGTACGCGCGTAGTGCGCCGACGCTGGAGCCGAGCGCCTTGGAGCGGGAGATCGAGGACGCGGTCGCGGCGTACGACAGCGCGATCGAGGAGTTGGCGATGATCAGCATGACCAGCGCGAGCGACCGGAGCGCGCGTGCGGCGAGAATCGCTGTGGTCAAACCATGCCGCGCTCATGACCGTTCTTGACCTTCGGATGACGCTTCCCGTCAGCCCCCGGCACGGACGCCGGCGCGCGATGCGGGATGGCTTGCAGGTCCCGCTCGATCGTCGCCACCGCCGAGCCAGTCGCCGGCGCCATCTGCGAGTAGGACAACCCGCTCTCGCGAAGCGCCCGCCACGACGACCCGGCGGCGCCGAGCGACGTCCTCGGCCAGGGTGAAGCCCCAGGCGGGCCGTTGGTCCTCGGGCGCGGCGAGCCGCCATTCGAACTCGTCCAGGGTCTAGCGCACGAACCGCTGAACTCGGCCATATCGTCCACGACCTGGATCATCGCTCACGGCGTACGCGGTCCGCGACCCGATGGTCGCGCCCACCGCTCCGGGAAGTTGCGCCGAGCAGGCCAGTCAAGATCACCATGCGATGCTCAACAACCTCCTGCCGCGGTGGGCTCCCGGCCGGCGTCATAAATCGCCTCCGCCTCGGCGCGATCCATGCACGCAAGATTCGCTGCACCAACAAGGAATCCCGGCCCTAGGCCCCGACGACTGGACGCTTACCTAAAACCCTCGATTACCAGCGACTTCAGGAGTGCGGCGGGTGGGACTCGAACGTTCTAAAGGAGATTGGTTGGTCTTAGTGATGTCGCCCGCGTCGACAGCATCTGGGTCGTGCTGGTCACATTTGGTAGCCGGTTGGTAGATCGTGGCGCCGTTAGGCGACGATTGGTACCTAGAACGCCGAAACGCCCGACGTTTGCGGACGTTTCGAAGCTCCGGGGGTGGGACTCGAACCCACAACATTTCGGTTAACAGCCGAACACTCTGCCGATTGAGTTACCCCGGATTAAGGTGTATTGACCAACCCGACCTAGCGAAACTGTAGCGGGAAGCGAGGTCACATCATTCTCGACCTCGGCGTGGCAGTTCTGTCCAAGTGTCGCTTCCTGATCGAACACATGTTCGCATACGTCGCGGACGGACAAGGTTGCCACCTGAGATCACTGGCCGGCGCGCGGGCCCGTGCAAGTTCTCGGCCCTCGCGGCCTCCCAACCGTCCACTCAACGACCATCATCATTGGACAACCGTCGACAACGATGCTGGCATCGGGCTCATCGCCTCTTGACGCAGGCTGGGGAACAGATCCATACCATCGCTGCGGTTTGTCTTCTCGACGCCCACGTCAGCGCATGGGATCGTGGTGCTGACCGGCCACGGCGCCGGCCGGCGTCGCGGAGCCGCGCCGGTCCTGGTCGGGTGGCTCGCCGCCGGGCTGCTGGCGGCCGGGTTGGTGCTCGCAGGCTGCGGCGGCTCCAAGCACGCGCACGACCAGGGCACGACGTCGGGCTCCACCAGTTCGACCGGCCCCACCACGACGGTGCTCCCGCAACCGCCGGCCGTCGGGATCCACAAGATCCGACACGTGGTGATCATCATGCAGGAGAACCGCTCGTTCGATCAGTACTTCGGGACCTACCCGGGCGCCGACGGCCTTCCGGGTCTCGCCGGAAACCCGGGCACGGTGCCGTGCGCTCCCGATCCGGTCACCAGCGGGTGCGTGAAGCCATACCACGACCGCGACGATCGGGACCTCGGCGGGCCGCACAGCTACGACAACGCGATCGCCGATATCGACGGCGGGAAGATGGACGGCTTCGTGGCCGAGCAGCAGAAGGGAATGGTCGGCTGCGACCAGACGTTCAACCCGGCCTGCGGGAGCGGCGGCGGCGCGCCGGACGTGATGGGCTATCACGACGGCGCGGATATCCCCAACTACTGGACCTACGCGCGGGACTTCGTGCTCCAGGACCACATGTTCGAGTCCGACCTGTCTTGGAGCCTCCCGGCGCACCTGTACATGGTGTCGGAGTGGTCGGCCCGCTGCAGCGTTCAGGGAGACCCGATGAGCTGCCGCAACGCTGTCCAGAACCCCGAGGATCCCCCCGACTACCTGAGCCGGCTAGGTGACCCGGACGCGAGCGATCCGAACTACGCCTGGACCGATCTCACCTGGCTGCTGCACAAGTACGGCGTGAGCTGGGCCTACTACGTGTTCAAGGGGACCGAGCCCGACTGCGACGACGACGCGGCGATGTCGTGCGCGCCGGTGGGGCAGAGCGCCCAGACCCCCGGCATCTGGAACCCGCTGCCGTACTTCACCGACGTGCAGGAGGACGACCAGTTGGCCAACATCAAGTCGCTTTCGGGGTTCTTCGCCGCGGCGAAGACAGGAACCCTCCCCGAGGTCTCGTGGATTGTCCCGAACGGAACGGTGTCGGAGCATCCCCCGGGCCTGATCAGTGCCGGGCAGACGTACGTGACGGGACTGATCAACGCGATCATGGAAAGCCCGGACTGGGACAGCACGGCGATCTTCCTGGCGTGGGACGACTGGGGCGGCTTCTACGACAACGTGGTGCCGCCGCGCGTAGACGAGAACGGCTATGGCCTGCGCGTCCCCGGGCTGGTCATCAGTCCGTACGCGCGGCGCGGCTTCATCGACCATCAGACGCTCAGCTTCGACGCCTACGTGAAGTTCATCGAGGATGACTTCATGGACGGCCAAAGGCTGGATCCGGCGACCGACGGCCGTCCCGACCCGCGCCCCGACGTCCGCGAAGACGCCCCGCAGCTAGGCGACCTGACGGCGGACTTCGACTTCAGCCAGTCGCCGCTCGCGCCCGTGATCCTGTCCGTGCATCCCCACACCGACCTGATCGAACCGGCACAGCTCCCGCGCCGCGCCCGCGGTTCCGGGGTGCGCGGCGTTCGAGGTCTCACGCCGTTCGAGGTGGCCGCGGCCGCACGGTACCTGGGACTTGCCCCAGCCCGGCTGCGGTCCGAGCTCGCCTCTGGGCTGACCCTGCGCCAGATCGCCCTGGAGCATGGCCGCACACTGGCCGAGGTCCGCCGGGCGGTGCGGGCCGCGGAACGCCAGGTGACGCCGTAGACGATCGCTCGGCGAGTCAGCCTGCGTCGTACAGCCGCTCGAACGCCTGCCGGTGCGACGGGTTGCGCTCGTCGTGCAGCGTGCGCTGCTCGGGTTCGGTGGGATCGGCCACGAACGACGTCCAGCGCGAGCGCGGCGGTCGCTCCGGCGCCATCGCTAAGACTCGGTCGGGCCGGGCCATCACACCGCCCGTTCCAGCCGGGTGGTGACCGCATGGCGCGCCGCCCGGACCGCTTCCCGCTCGCGCGCGAGTTCGGGCACACCCGCCCCGCCTTCGGCGGTGGCTCGCCGGATCGCGCGGTCGAGCCTCGCCTCGTCGAGCACCAGGCGCGCGTGCTCGAGCTCATCCTCGCTCACCAGGCCACGCCGTCCCGCCTCCGCGACGAGGGCTGCCACGGCGCGCGCGAGCGGTTCATCCCCGGCCGGCAGATCCGCGAGCGGGGAATCCGTCCGGCCCGCGATGTGGCGGGCGGCGCGGCGGAGCAGCCCGCTCGTGATCAGAGCATCGATATCGATCTCGAACAGCTTCCGCGCCCCGGCCCGAGGCGCCGCGATACAGAGCGCGAGGAACGTCTGCTCCTGACGCGGTCCCTGCTCGATGGCCTCGTGGCCGGCGGGCGTCGAGGATGCCTCCGGTGGGGCGCCGTTCTGCCTGGCCGCCCCCGCGATCAGCGACGCGAGCTGCGCCTCGGTCAGCCCGAGGCGACCTGCGATCCGGCGCAGCAGCTCGTCGCCGAACAGTCCACTGCGCAAGTTCTTGAGCGCTGGCTGCAGCTCCCGGAACGCCCGGTCGCGTCCCTCGGCGCTGCCCGTGTCGTTGCGCTCGAGGATCCGTTCGACGTGAAAGGCGACAAACGGCACCGACGCGGCCACCCGCTCGCGCAGGGCGTCCGCGCCGGCCCGCTCGATCAGCTCGGCCGGGTCGGTTCCCTCCGGCAACGGGACCACGCGCAGCTGGAGGTTGCGCTTGTCCGTGAGCTGCGCGGCGCGGAGCATCGCGTCCTGACCCGCGCGGTCGGCATCGAGGCAGAGCTCGAGCACCTTGGCCACCCGCTCGAGCTCGGACACCTGCTCCTCGGTGAGCGCGGTGCCCATGATCCCGACCGCGTTGTGGAGTCCCGCCTGGTGAAGGGCGAGCACGTCCGTATACCCCTCCACCAGGATCACCCGCCCGGCCCGCGCCGCGGCGGCCCGAGCACGATCGATCCCGAACAGCACTCTGCGCTTGTGGTAGAGCTCGCCGTCGGCGGTGTTCAGGTACTTCGGTTGCTGGTTGTCGCGCATCGCGCGAGCCCCGAAGCCGAGAACGTGTCCGCGCGCGTCGGTGGCGGGGAACATGATCCGCTCCCGGAAGCGGTCGTAGATCCGCCCCGGGTTGGTCTTCGAGCGCTGAGCCAGCCCGACGGCGAGCAGGTCTTGGTCGCTGAACGCCGCCCGGCGCGAGGCGGTCAGCATCCGGTCCCACGCGCTCGGCGCGTAACCGACCTGGAAGTCGCGGAGCGTCTCCTCGCGCAGGCCGCGCCCGAGCAGGTACTCGCGCGCCGGCTGGGCCTCGCGGGCCTCCCACAGATACCTCGCGTAATAGGTGGCGGCGCGGCCGAGCAGCTCGTAGAGGTGTTCGCGACGCTCGCGCTTCTGAGCCGCTTCCGGGTGTTCGGCCTCGGTCTCGAGCTCGACTCCGAACCGGTCGGCCAGCGCCTGCATCGCGCCGGTGAAGTCGAGGCCCTCGGTCTCCATCACGAAGCGGAACACGTCTCCGGAGGCCTGGCAGCCGAAGCAGTAGTAGACCTTCTCGACCGGATTGACGCCGAACGACGGCGTGCGCTCGTCGTGGAACGGGCACCGGCCGACGTATTCGTTCGCGCCGGCCGGGCGCAGCTCCGTGTAGGCGGAGACGACCGCCAGCATGTCGACCGCATCGCGCACGCGATCGCGCGAGTCGGCGGTGTACCGGGTCACGGCTCGGGCACCAACGTCGTCACGGCCTGCTCACGGGGCAAACGCCACCGGCACGCTCAGTACCTCGAACGTGCGAATGCAGAAGCGGTCGGTCATGCCCGCCAGGTAGTCGGTGACCCGCCGGGGCATATCCCCCTCAGGGATCGAGGCCGGGATTTCCTCGGGATGGGCGCAGTAGTGGTCGAACAACGAGCGGATCACGAGCCTGATCTTGGCGTGCTCGCGGGTGGCCTCCGGCCCGAGGTACACGCGCTCGAACATGAAGGCGCGCAACGCGGCCATCGCCGGGCCGACCGTCTCGCCCTGGACGATGTCGTCGGCCGCGGCCGAGTGCTCGACCAGGTCGTGCACGAGCGTGTCGATTCGCTCGGGTCCGGTGTGGCCGAGGATCTCGATCGGGCCCGACGGGAGGTCGGCGGGCGAGAGCAGGCCCGCGCGCAGGGCGTCGTCGATGTCGTGGTTGATGTAGGCCACGCGGTCCATCAGGCGAACGATCTTGCCCTCTAGCGTGGCCGGCTCGCGTGCCCGGCCCGAGTGGCTCAAGATGCCGTCGCGGACCGGGTCGGTGAGGTTCAGGCCGAGGCCGTCGCGCTCGAGCGTGTCGACCACCCGCAGCGAGTGCTCGTGGTGCATGAACGACAGGCCGAAGCGCTCGGACAGGCAGCGGTCGAGCGCATCCTCGCCCACGTGTCCGAAGGGCGGATGCCCGAGGTCGTGGCCGAGCCCGATGGCTTCGACGAGGTCCTCATTGAGGGTGAGCGCCCGCGCCACCGTCCTGGAGATCTGCGTGACCTCCAGTGTGTGGGTCAGGCGTGTCCGATAGTGGTCGCCGGCGGGCGCGACGAACACCTGCGTCTTGTGCTTCAGGCGCCGGAACGCCTTGCAGTGGACGATCCGGTCGCGATCGCGCTGGAACGGCGTGCGCAGCCCGCAATCGGGCTCTTCGTGTTGCCGCCGGGCCGGATAAGAGCGGGTGGCATTGGGGGCCAGCTCGCGCTCTTCGCGTCGGCGGATCCGGTCGGCGAAGGCGGCGGCGACCGGGCCGGCGGGGTGCTCGTACCCCGAAGTGAGGACTGGACCGCTCATCATGTTCGATTCTGACAGCGGGCCGCGAAAAGCGAGCGGACTTGTAACCAAGACGCGACAAACGCGCCGCGGTCAGGCGCCGCCGACCATCCATCATTCCTGGCGGCCCGCGGACGGGCGGGCCGCGAGGCGCCCCTCAGCGCCGGCCCACCAGCGGCCGCAGCCGCACGTGGGCGTGGTGCTCGGCGGTCTCGGTGATCGCGCGCTCCGCCTGCGCGAGCGCCCGCTCGGATGCCTCGGGCGCCTGGGCGAGCGGCCGGCCGAGCGCACCGACGAGGAAGGTGTGTGACTCCTGGCCGAGCGGGAACGCGGCCGCCTCGCACGAGCTGCACACGACCCCGCCGGCGGCGGCCGAGAAGCCCTGCAGGTGCTCGGACTCGCCGCATCCCGCGCACGATCCGAGCTGCGGGACGATCCCGGCCGCCAGCAGGAGCTTGAGGCGAAAGGCCAGGCCGGTGGCGGGTCGGGCGTGGGCGACGTCAAGGTCAAGCAACGACAGCTCGTTCGCGAGCAGGCGGAAGACCTCGGGATGGGGGTCGGGGGTCTCGAACAGCCGCGCCACCGCGTCGCAGGCACGAGCGGCGGCGTCGATCGTCGCGGGGTGCTCGCGCAGGCCGCCGTGCACGGCGACCGTGTCCACGCTCGTGACCGTGTGCAGCTCGCCGCGACCCTCGTGCAGAATCGCGCGGATGTGGAAGAACGGCTCGAGCCGGGCACCGAAGCGGCTCCGGGCTCGCCGCGCGCCCTTGGCGATCGCCGACAGCCGGCCGTAGCCGGGCGTGTACAGGTGCAGCACGCGGTCCGCCTCGCCGTAGCGGATCGAGCGCAGCACGATCGCCTCGGTCCTCAGCGGGCCTGGCACGCCTGACTCGCTATATTTTGTGAAGCTAAGGCGCCGCCGCCACGCGGCGCCGACAAATTTTTAGAAATGCAAGTCACCCTTTACACGACCGAGGCCTGTCCGTTCTGCACGAGCGCTAAGGCCCTGCTGGCCAAGCGCGGCATCGCGTACGAGGAGATCAATCTGGCACGCGACCCGGACGGCCGGGCCAAGTTGCAGGAGCACACCGGGATGTTCACGTTCCCCCAGATCATCATTGGCGATGAGCCAATCGGGGGCTTCACCGAGCTGCTGGCCGCGGATCGGGCCGGGCGGCTGCAGGAGCTGCTGGCCGCTTAGGGCCCGCGCGCCACGTCGCAACAGCTTCTAAAACGGGTCTGATCCAGACCGTCAACGCACTGGCGGGGTCCTGAGCCCGCTGCCCCGTCCCCACCTCAGGTGCTGCTCGAGCGCACCCGTGGTCCGGCCGCCTGAGCTCGCCGGCGGACCGCTCGCGGGCGCTGCTGGCAGCGCTCGCATACGTACGTGCCACGCCCCCCGACGACGATCTTGCGGATCGTCGTGCCGCACCTCGGGCACGGCCGCCCGGCGCGGCGGTGGACCAGGAACAGGTCCTGGAACGAGCCGCGGGCGCCGTCGACGTGGCGGAAGTCGTCGATCGAGGCGCCCTTGGCCTCGATGCCGGTGCTAAGCGCCTCCTCGATCCCTTCCCGCACGCGCTCCCAGTCGCCCCGGCTGAGACGCCCGGCGGGCCGCAGGGGATGGACCCCGGCCCGGAACAGCGCCTCGTCGGCGTAGATGTTGCCCACGCCGGCGATGTGCCGCTGATCGAGCACGAACGCCTTGACCGGAGCCGCCCGGCCCCGTCCCAGCGCGCGGAGATGCTCGGCGGTGAACTCGGGTGTCAACGGCTCGACGCCGAGTCGCTCGCGCAGGTACGCGTCGCGCGCCGGTGCGCCGTGCACCAGGTGTCCGGTGCCGAAGCGCCGCGGATCGACGTACACGACGCGATGCCCGTCGTCGAGCTCGAGCAGCACCCGGGTGTGCGGTGGTGCGGCGGGCGGGTCATACAGCAGCGTCCCGGTCATGCGCAGGTGCTGGAGCAGGTAGCGATCCGCGGACAGGGACCACACGAGGTACTTCCCGGCCCGGCCGAGTCGCTCGACGACCGCGCCGCGGAGCTCCGCCTCGACTGGCCCGGGCGCATCCGGCCGCGTCCAGCGCGGATCGAGGATCTGCGCGTCGACGATCGTGCGGCCGTCGACGCGCGGCGCCAGCTGGCGGCGGATCATCTCTACCTCGGGCAGCTCGGGCAAGGTCCGCGCTCGCTCTCTACAGGAACGACTCGCCGGGCAGGGAATCGGCGGCGCGGCCGGACAACCAGGCCAGCACGCTCGCGCCGACGTCGGCGAGCACGCCGTCGTGCCGGCGTGAACGGTGGCCGTCGAACGCGGCGAGCAGCGGGGCGTACTCGCGTGTGTGGTCGGTGTGCGGCGCCGTCGGATCGCATCCGTGATCGGCGGTGAGCACGAGCAGGTCGCCTGCGCCAAGCATCTCCAGCCACTGCGCCACCGACGCGTCGATCGCCTGCAAGGCACCGTGAAATCCGGGGAGGTCGTGGCGGTGCCCGTAGACCTGGTCGGTCTCGACCAGGTTGGTGAACACGAACCCCGCGTCGAGCGAGCGCATCAGCGCCGTCGTCTCCTCCACCGCCACCGCGTTGGTCGCGCCGGGGTGCTGGACGTCGATTCCGACGCCGGCGAACAGCTGCCCGACCTTGCCGACTGTATGGACGGGTACGCCATCCTGTCGCAGCGCCTCGAGGTACGTCGGACCCGGCGGAGGCACCGAGAAATCGCGGCGGCCGTCGGTGCGCCGCCAGCGCCCATCGGCGCCGGTGAACGGGCGGGCGATCACCCGCCCGACGGCGTACGCGGGCGGGAGCGCCTCGCGGACCCGGGCGCAGACCGCATACAGCTCGGCGGGCTCGAGCACGTCGACGTGCGCGGCGATCTGGAGGACCGAGTCCTGGCTCGTGTAGACGATCAGCGAGCCGTCGCGGACGTGCTCGGCGGCGCACTGCTCGATCGCCTCGATCCCGTTCGAGGGGCGGTTGCAGATCACCCCGCGCCCACTGATGCTCGTGACGATCTCGACGACCTCCGGCGGGAAACCGTCCGGGTAGGTGGGGAGCGTCCGCGCGGCGGACACGCCCATCAGCCCCCAATGCCCCGCGGTCGAATCCTTCCCGGGTCCGAGCGCGCGCAGCCGCCCGTGCACGACCGGCGCGTCCGCCGGCGGCACCCCCGCGAGATCGATGATTGAGCCAAGCCCGAGTCGCCCCAGCGTGGGCAGTTCGAGCCCTCCGAGCGCCTGGGCGAGATGCCCGAGCGTGTTCGCGCCCGCGTCGCCGTAAGCCGCGGCGTCGGGCAGCGCGCCCACGCCGCAGGCATCGAGCACGATCACGAAGGCTCGCCTGCTCATCGGATCGGACCGACCCGCCGGCGGGTCAGTCCTCGCCGTCCCAGTAGTCGAGCCGCTCCAGCCGCGCGACCAGGCCGAGCCCGCGGAAGGCGATCTTGTTCGAGCGCGGGTAGTAGCAGGCGTCGCCCGAGTCGCGCATCCCGTAAGCCAGGTAGGTGAGCCCTCCGGCGCCGGCCCGGAACACGTGCGCGACGCCGGTCCCCGCCGGACGCGAGATGACATGCCCGGGGCGCACCGCCGTCTCCTCGTCTCCGAGCACCACCACGCCGTCGCCGCCGAGGATCACGAAGATCTCTTCCTCGACCGAGTGGCAGTGCGCCGGCGCCGATTCCATCCCCGGGACGACCTCGACGTGCTGGATGCCGGTGGTGATCGAGCCAGCGGCGCGGCCCAGGTTGCGCCGGGTGCGCGCGACCCGCGGGCGATCGACGGTGACCGCCTCGACGTCCTCTAGGTTGACGATCGTGGGTGGCCGTGGGCTCGCGTCGCCAGAGGGGAGGGACGGCGCGCCGAGCTCGGATTCACGGAGGTGTTGGGTGGGCACGCCGTCGGTCCGCCCGGGCATCGACTCCACCATCCGCCGGCCGACGTAGGACATGCCGAGCCGGGGGAATCCGACGCTCTCGTCGTCGGTCCGCTCGCCGAAGGCGAGCACGTCGAGCGGCTCGAGCGCGTGCAGCGTGTGGGCCCCGTGATTAGGCAGGTACACGATGCAGTCGCCGGCCCGGACCTCGGCCACGTTGCCGTCCTGCCAGGACAAGCCGCGGCCTTCAAGCACGTAGAAGATCTCCTCCTCGCGGCCGTGCTCGTGGGCCGGGGTCGACCAGCCTCCAGCCGGCAGCTGGATCCGGCGAACGCCGACCTTCTCGCACCCGGCGGCGACGCCGAGCATGGTCCAGCGGCCCCGTATGTGCCCCAGCTCGTGCTCGTGTGCCGGCGCCTGATCGAAGTGAGCGACCCCCACGCGGGGGACTCTACGAGGAACGGTCGATCTGGGCCCGCGGGTGGGCCTCGAAGTACACGTCGCGAAGCCGCTCGGTCGACAGGTGGGTGTAGATCTGGGTGGTACCGATGTCGGCATGCCCCAGCATTTCCTGCAGCGAGCGCAGGTCGCAGCCGCCCGACAGCAAGTGGGTGGCGAACGTGTGGCGCAGGGTGTGCGGGCTCATGCGGCGCTCCAGGCCGGCGGTGTGGGCGTGACGGCGCACGATCTTGTAGAGGCCCTGCCGCGAGAGCCCACCGCCCCGCAGGTTGACGAACACGCGACGCTCGGGCCGGATGCCTACCAGCGCAGGACGGCCGTGCTCCAGGTAGGCCGTGAGCGCCTCGATCGCCTTGCTCCCGATCGGGACGATCCGCTCCTTGGAACCCTTGCCCCGGGCGCGGAGTATGCCCTCTTGAAGATCGAGCTCAGGCAGCTCAAGGCCGATCGCCTCGGACGCGCGCAGGCCGCACGCGTACATCGTCTCGAGCAGCGCCCGGTCCCGCAGCGCCGCCGGGCTGGTTCCCCGCGGCTGCTCGAGTAGACGGGCCACCTCGTCGCGGCTGAGCACCTTGGGCAGGCGGGCGCGCGATCGTGGCGCGCGCAGCTCGGACGCCGGGTCGCGGTCGAGGATCTGCTCGCGGCGGAGGTGTCGGTAGAACGAGCGCAGGCATGCGATCTTGCGCTGGAGTGTCGCCGGCGCCGCGGCGCGCCGCTCGGGGCTGCCGGTCGCCAGTTCGGAGATGAACGCGGTCAGGTCGGTCGTCTGCACCTCGAGCGGATCGAGCCCGCGTCGCTCGAGAAACTCTCCGAATTGCTGGAGGTCGGAGCGGTAGGCCTCGAGCGTGTTGCGCGACAGGCCGCGCTCGAGCTCGAGGTAGCCGATGAAGTCGTAGGTCAGCTCGGTGGTCCGCCGGGCATCCGGAACGGTGTGGGCGGTGGCCATGGAGCGGGTATTCGAGACCCGGGTGGGGCCTCCTGCCCTGCGCCGCTCAGCGACCTGCGTACACGTACGCCTCGGTCGTGTACCCGAGGCGGAGCGGCTCGGTCCAACCGTCGGCCAGCTGGCGCACACGGCCGAGCACGTCGTCGCGTTCGCGTTCGGGGAGCGCGGCGATGTAGCTGGTCGAGGCGACGCGGTCGACGAGGCCGTCGACGTCGACGGCCTGCTCGTACGGCACCTCGAGCTCGCCGGTCTGGGCGAACAGCTCGCTCGCCGCCACCGGCTCGCGCCACGCGCCTCGCTGGTGGCTGGGCGTGTCACCGTGATACGGCTCGATGATCGCGCTGACCTCGCGGTGAAGCGGCTCGTCGAGGCGCCGGCGGTTCCAGATCAGCGCGAACCGGCCCGACGGGCGCAACGCGCGGTGAAACTCGGCCAGTGCCCTGGGCACATCGAACCAGTGAAACGCCTGCGCCACCGTGATCGCGTCGGTCGCACCGTCACCCACCGGCAGGACCTCCGCGGTTCCGTCCATGGCGCGCGCGTCGGGGACGACCTGCTCGAGCACCGCGCGCATCGCCGGGACGGGCTCGACCGCCAGCACGGTGGCGCCGGTAGCGACGAGCTCCCGCGTGAGCTTGCCGGTTCCGGCCGCCACATCGAGCACCGTCCGCCCCGGCCGCAGGCCGAGCTGGGCGGACAGCCACTCGATCGCCTCCTGCGGATAGCCCGGCCGGGCGCGTTCGTAGGCGGCGGCGCTCGCCTGGAACCCGCGCCGCGCCTCGTTGTGGATGGGGATCGCCACCGGCTACGCGATCCCGTAGGCGAGCTTGCGCTGCCCGGCCAGCCACAGCAGCGCTATCAGCGACTTGGAGTCCTCGCACTGCTCGATCGCCTCGTCGAGCCGCGCGAGCGGCCACGGCACGACCTCGATCCGCTCGTCGTCGTCTGGCTCGTGCCCCGACGCGTCCGACAACTCGGTGGCGAGGTACAGCCACACGCGCTCGTCGCTAAAGCCGGGGCTGGTGAAGAACGCGAACAGCTCCTCCCATCGCTCGGCGCGCTTGGCGATCTCCTCGGCGAGCTCGCGCTTGGCCGTCTCGAGCGGCGGCTCGCCCGGGACGTCGAGCTTGCCGGCGGGGACCTCGAGCGAGGCCGGGTCTCCGATCGCCTCGCGCGGCTGCCGCGTCAGCCACACGTGCTCATCATCGACCGCGAGGATGCCGACCGCGCCCGGATGCCACACCTTGTCGCGCACGACCTCGGTCCCGTCGGTGTACCGGAAGCGCTCGGTGCCCGCGCGGATGATTTTTCCCTCCCACGCGACGTCCGAGCCGACCGCTTCGAAGCCGTCGCTCACGGAGCACCTCCGGCCAGCGCCGGGCCGGACTCCTCGACCAGGGCGATCGCCAGTTCGAGCAGGTCCTCGAGCGCGTCGACGCTGATCCGCTCCGTCGGCTCGTGGTTGTGCTCGGTTCCGTCGGCCAAGTTGACGCACGGGAACCCGGAGACGCGCAACGCGTTGGCGTCCGAGGCGCCGCCGGTGAGGATGTGGCTCGGCTCGTAGCCGCAAGCGCGCAACGCCTGCTCGGCGACGGCGACCTCGGTCGCTCGCGGGCGGATCCGGTAGCCCTCGATCATCCGCTCCACGGTGACGTCGAGGTCGCACTCGGCGCCGTCGGCGGCGTCCTGAAGGTGATCGATCATCTCGGTGGCCAGCGCCTCGGCCCGGTCGCCGTCGACGCTTCGCACCTCGCCCTCGATCCGGCAGCGCTCAGGCACGACGTTGATCGCCGTCCCGCCCTGAATCGTGCCGACGTTTGCCGTGGTTTCCGGATCCAGCCGGCCCAGCCGCATCGCGGCGATAGCCCGCGCAGCGGCCACAATCGCACTCCGGCCGGCCTCGGGGCGCACGCCGGCGTGCGCGGCGCGGCCACGGAACTCGGCCAAGATCCGGTGCAGGGTCGGAGCGGCGATCACGATCTCCCCGATCGGAGTGGCGTGATCGAACACGTAGCCGTACCGGCTGTCGAGCCGGCCGGCGTCGAACTCCCGGGCGCCGAGCAGCGATATCTCCTCGCAGACGGTGAACAGCATCTCGACGCCGACCGCGGGAGGTTCCGCTGCGGAGCCTGTGAGCCGCCGCGCGAGCTCGACGATGACCGCCACGGCGGACTTGTTGTCGGCCCCGAGGATGCCGTCGTTGGCGTTCGTCCAGCCGTCGTCGAGGAGCACCGGCTCGACCGGCGCCGTGAGCGGGACGGTGTCCATGTGGGCGCACAGCAGGATGCTGTCGGGGCCGGTGCCGGGGATCCGGGCGAGCAGGTTGCCCGCGTTCGAGCCGACGCTTGGACCGACGCCGTCCTCCTCGACCTCGAGCCCCATCCCGCGCAACTCGCGCGTCACCCAATCCGCGCAGGCCCGCTCCTGGCCGGACGGGCTCTCGATCCGGCACAGAGCGGCGAACGTATCGTGCAGCCGTTCGCGCTCGGCGTCGCTGGCGCGCCTCACGTGGCGGCGGCCGCGGCGGGCGTCTGACCGGCGTGTGCCAGGGCAGCCCCCACGAACTCGCGGAACAGCGGCGCGGGCCGCTCGGGCCGCGACTTGAACTCCGGGTGGTACTGGGAGGCGACGAAGAATGGGTGCTCGTCGGCCGGCAACTCGATCGCCTCTACCAGGCGCTCGTCCGGGCTCGTGCCCGAGCAGATCAGCCCGGCCGCCTCGAGGCGCCGGCGCAGGTGGTTGTTGACCTCGTAGCGATGCCGGTGGCGCTCATACACGACCGGCTCGTCGTACAGCTCGCGAATGCGCGTCGAGTCGTGCAGCTTCACCGGGTCGGCGCCCAGCCGCATCGTGCCGCCCATGTCGGCGATCTCCTTCTGCTCGGGGAGCAGGTCGATCACCGGGAACGGCGTCTCGAGGTCGAACTCGGTCGAGTTGGCGCCCTCCATCCCGGCCACGTGGCGGGCGAACTCGCATACGGCCAGTTGCATGCCCAGGCAGATCCCGAGATATGGGATCCGCTTTTCGCGCGCGATCTGGGCGGCGCGGATCTTGCCCTCGATCCCGCGGCCGCCGAACCCGCCGGGGATGAGGATCCCGCTCACCTTCTCAAGACGCGCCGCCACGGCCGGATCGCCGACCTCCTCGGAGTCGACCCAGTCGATCTCGACCTTGCAGTCGTGGTGGGTGCCGGCGTGACGGAGCGCCTCGACCACCGACAGGTACGCGTCCTCAAGCCGGACGTACTTGCCCACGAGCGCGATGCGCACGGTGCGGTCGGCTTCCTTGGCCCGGCGGGTGATCGCCTCCCACCCGCTCAGGTCAGGCTCCGGGGCCTCGATCCCGAAGTGCTCGGACAGGATGAAGTCGTCGACGCGCTCGGTGCGGAACACGAGCGGCACCTGATAGATGTCGGGGACGTCGTAGGCGGAGACCACGGCCTCCACCGGCAGGCTCGCGAACAGCGCGATCTTGCGACGGATGTCGGAGCCGAGCATCGACTCCGAGCGGCAGATCACCATGTCGGGGGCGATGCCGATGCGGCGCAGCTCGTTGACCGAGTGCTGGGTCGGCTTGGTCTTGAGCTCGCCGGCGTGGCCGATGTACGGCACCAGCGTGAGGTGGATGAACATGCAGCGCCGGCGGCCCACCTCGACCGGGAACTGGCGGATCGCCTCGAGAAACGGCAGCGACTCGATGTCGCCGACCGTCCCCCCGATCTCGGTGATCACGAAGTCGACGTCCGTCGCCTCCGCCATCAGCTTGATCCGCTGCTTGATCTCGTCGGTGATGTGGGGCACGACCTGCACGGTGGCGCCGAGGTAGTCGCCGCGACGCTCGCGCCGGATGACCGTGTTGTAGATGCCGCCCGCGGTCACGTTGGATGACCGGCTCGTGTTGGCGTCGGTGAACCGCTCGTAGTGGCCGAGGTCGAGGTCGGTCTCAGCGCCGTCCTCGGTGACGAACACCTCGCCGTGCTGGTAGGGCGACATCGTGCCCGGGTCGACGTTGATGTACGGGTCGAACTTCTGCAGCTGAACGTCGAGCCCCCGGCCGACGAGCAGCCGACCAATCGAGGCGGCAGCGATTCCCTTGCCGAGCGAGGACACCACCCCGCCCGTTATGAAGATAAAGCGCGTGTCGCCCGACGCCATAGGCCCGCTGTCCGAGTGTAGCCGCGTTTCGATCGTTTCAAGGTAGCGACTCGCTCGGACGCTCCGGGCCTGGTCGAGAAACGCAAGCATGGCTCACGTTCCTCGACCATCCCTCGGTTCGGGCGCGGTTCAGGCGGCGCGCAGCAGGTCCCGGGCGTGGCGGGTTGCAGCCCGGTCGCCCACGTCCGCACCGAGCATCCGGACCAGCTCGCCCACCACGCGGTCCCCGTCCAGCGCGGTGACCGTCGTCCGCGCCGGCGCTGAGCCGAGATCCTTGGCGATGGTGAAGTGCCGGGCGGCCATCGCCGCCACCTGAGGCAGGTGGGTGATGCAGAGGATCTGACGCCCTTCCGCCAGCGCGCGCAGGTGCTCGCCGACGGCGCGGGCGGTGTGGCCGCCGATGCCGGCGTCGATCTCGTCGAACACGAGCAGCGGCCCCGCGGCGGGTGGCTGGAGGGTGGGTGGGCGGGCTGAGCCGTGCGCCACGCTTAGGATCGCCAGCATCACGCGCGAGAGCTCCCCACCCGACGCGATCTCCCGCAGCGGCCCCGCCGGCATCCCGGGGTTCGGCGCGATCATCAGTTCCACGGTGTCGGCGCCGCGCGGCCCGCAGCCTCCCTCCCGCGGATCGAGCTCTACCTCGAATCGCGCCTCGGGCATGGCCAGCTCGGCCAGCCGCTCGCGCACAGCCGCCGCCAGTGCCGGCGCAGCCTCCCCCCGGCGCTCGGATAGCTCCGCGGCCACACGCTCGAGCTCGGCCCGGGCCCGGGAAAGCTCATCCTCGACCTCGCCGAGCGCGACCTCCGCCCGCTCGAGCTCGTCGCGCCTCGCGCGGCACCGTTCGGCGTGGGTGAGCACCTCGGCGATACCGCCACCGTGCTTGCGCTCGAGCCGCGCGACCTGGCCCAGGCGCTCTTCGACCTCCTCGAGCCGCCCGGGCGATCCCTCGAGCCCGAGGGCGTACGAGCGCAGGCCGGCGCCCACGTCCTGGGCCTCGTAGGCGAGCGCCGCGACGCGCTCGGCCAGACCGCTCAGCTGCGAGTCGATATCGGCGGCATGCTGCACCTGGGCAGCCGCCTGGGCCAGCAGCTCGGCGGCACCCTCCCCCCCCTCGCTCGACACCGCCTCGGCCGCGGCGGTGGTGGCGCTCTGGAGCGTCTCCAGGTGCCGGAGTCGCTCGCGCTCCTCGCCCAGCTCACGCGCCTCGTCCTCGCTCGGCGCCACCCGCTCGATCTCCTCGAGCTCATAGGCCAGCAGGTCGAGCTCGCGCTCCCGGCCGGCGGCGAGCTCCCCGAGCTCGGCCATCCGCTCCTCGAGCGCGCGCACCCGCGCGTATGCCTCACCGACGCTCTCCCGCAGCACGGCCTGGTCTGGGCCGCAGTGGGCATCGAGCACCTCGAGCTGGACGGTCGAGAGCATCAGCCGGCGGTGCTCATGCTGTCCGTAAAACGCCACCAGCGCGCCACCGAGCTCGCGCAGGTCGCCGACCGTCGCCGAGCGGCCGCACACGTACGCGCGGGTCCGCCCGTCGGGCCACACGCGGCGGGCGAGCACGATCTCCGCGGCACCGGTGGGCAGGATCTCGAGGTCGCGCATCGCCGGAGGTATCGAGAAGACCCCCTCGACGTACGCCTCGGCCGCTCCGCCCCGCACCACGCCGCTCCCCGCGCGGCCGCCGAGCAGCAGATCGAGGGCCTGGGCGAGCAGCGTCTTGCCGGCGCCGGTCTCGCCCGTGACGACGTTCAGCCCGGGCGCCAGGCGCAGCTCGGCCCGATCGATCAGCAGCAGGTTCTCGACGCGCAGCTCTTGCAGCATGGTCCCCGGTGTACCAGGCGGTCCCGACAGATCCCGCACGCCAGGATGTACGGTAAGCATCGAACCCAGGAGAGGAGAGCGATGGCCACTGCCGCGTCCCAGCTCGAGCGACCCCACGTCACCACCGGCCCAACCGACGTCGACGTCTCCGGCCTAAAGCGTGCGCTCACGCAGGCCATCGCCGGCGAGGTCCGCTTCGACGCGGGGACGCGCGCGATGTACGCCAACGACTTCTCGATCTATCGAGCCGTCCCGATCGGCGTGGTCATCCCGAAAGGCCCTGAGGACGTGATCGCCGGCGTCGCGGTCTGCCGCGAGCACGGCGCGCCCGTCCTTCCCCGCGGCTGCGGCACCGCTCCGAGCGGCCAGACCACCAACGTCGCCGTGGTGTTCGACTACTCCAAGTACTACAACCAGATCGTCGAGCTCGACCACGAGAACCACCGCGCGCGAGTTCAGCCCGGAGTGATCTGCGACCAGCTCCGCAACGCCGCCGAGCAACACCACCTGACCTACGGCCCGGACCCGGCGACGCACGAGTACTGCACGTTCGGCGGGATGCTCGGCAACAACTCGTGCGGCACCCACTCGCTGATGGCGGGCAAGACGTCGGACAACGTGATCGAGCTCGACGTGGTCCTCTACGACGGCACCCGGATGACTGTCGGCGCAACCAGCGACGACGAGCTTGAGCAGATCATCGCCGCCGGCGGGCGCAAGGGCGAGATCTACCAGCAGCTCAGGGATCTCCGCGACCGGGTCGCCGACCGGGTCCGAGCCGAGTTTCCCGACATCCCCCGTCGCGTCTCGGGCTACAACCTGGACCAGCTCCTGCCCGAGAACGGCTTCCACGTGGCGCGCGCGCTGGTTGGGTCTGAGGGCACGTGCGCGAACGTGCTCGAGGCGACCGTGCGGTTGGTTCCGAGTCCCCAGCACCGTCGGACGCTGCTGCTCGGCTACCCCGACGTGTTCCACGCCGCCGACCACGTGCCGGTGATCCTCGCGCGGACTAGCCCAATCGGCCTGGAAGGATTCGACGACCAGCTGATCAAGAACATGATCGCCAAGGGACGGCTGGCAGCCGAGCGGAAGGTCCTGCCCGACGGGCGGGCGTGGCTGTACGTCGAGTTTGGCCAGGACGATCCCGACGCAGCCACCGAGGAGGCGCGGGCCGCGCTCGAGGCGCTCGCCTCCGGTCCACAGATCGACACCCGAGTGGCGATCGAGAAGGCTGACCAGGTAGCGGCTTGGAAGGTGCGGGAGAGCGCGGTCGGCGACAGCCGCGCGCCCGGCTACATGGACGCCGAGGGCAACTGGGAGGACGCCGCCGTCCATCCCGACAAGCTCGGCGCCTACCTGCGCGACTTCCAAAAGGTCCTGGACGAGCACGGCTACCGGTGCGTGTACTACGGCCACTTCGGCCAGGGCTGCGTCCACACGCGCATGGACTTCGACCTGAAAAGCGCCCAAGGGGTCAAGACGTTCCGCTCGTTCATGGAGAAGTGCGCGGACCTGGTCGTCTCCTACGGCGGCTCGCTGGCCGGCGAGTACGGCGAAGGACACGGCCGCGCCGAGCTCCTGCCCAAGATGTTCGGCCCGGAGCTGATGCAGGCGTTCAGCGATTTCAAGGGGATCTGGGACCCCGATCGCAAGATGAACCCCAACCGCCTGATCGGCGACGTCAAGCTCGACGAGGGCCTGCGACTCGGTCCCGACTACCGCCCGGCGCAGCTCGAGACCCACTTCGCCTTCCCCGACGACGGCGGCTCGTTCGCCACCGCGATCGAGCGCTGCTTCGGGATGGCCAAGTGCCGCAACCTCGGCAGCCTCACGATGTGCCCGAGCTTCCACGTGACGCGCGAGGAGCGCCACTCGACGCGGGGCCGGTCCAGGCTGCTATTCGAGATGCTCAAGGGCGATCCGATCGCCGACGGCTGGCGCGACGACGCCGTCAAGGAGTCGCTCGACCTGTGCCTGGCCTGCAAAGGCTGCACCGGCGAGTGCCCGGTCCAGGTCGACATCCCGACCTACAAGGCCGAGTTCCTCTCGCACTACTACGCCCGGCGGCGGCGCCCGCTGCACCACTATCTGCTCGGGCTGATGCCGTGGTGGGGGCCGGTGGCCGCGCGCGTTCCCCGGCTGACCAACGCGGTCACTCACGCGCCCGTGATCGCCGCCCAGGGCAAGCGGCTGACCGGGGTCGCCGGGCAGCGAGATCTGCCCCGGTTCGCCCGCCAGACCTTTCGGGACTGGTTCGCACAGCGTCCGGCAGGTGGGGCCCGGGGGGCCGCCGCGGCCCCCGGGGGCGACGCGGGCCGCGGGCGCGTGGTGTTGTGGCCGGACACGTTCACCGACCTGTTCGAGCCGCATATCGGCCAGGCGGCGGTCGACGTGCTAGAGGCGGCCGGCTTCGCGGTCGAGTTGCCGCGCAAGCGCGTCTGCTGCGGGCGCCCTCTCTACGACTTCGGCATGCTCAAGCTGGCCCGGCGGACGCTCGAGGACACGCTCGAGACGCTGTCCGAGCCGATCGAGGCGGGCGTGCCGGTACTCGTGCTCGAGCCGAGCTGCGCCTCGGTGTTCCGCGACGAGCTGCGCAAGCTCCTCCCCCACGACGAGCATGCCCGTCGCCTGGTCTCGCAGACGGTGGTCCTCGACGAGCTGCTCGACCGCCATGCACACGACTGGGCTCCTCCACAGCTCGATCGGCGGGGTGGGCGGGCTCTCATCCACAGTCACTGCCACCGCAACGCGCTGATCGGACCGCTCGGGGAGCGGGACCTGCTGGCCAGCGCGGGCCTCGACGTCAAGCTGACCGACGCCGGCTGCTGCGGGATGGCGGGCTCGTTCGGTTACTTGGAGGGAGAGCAGTACGAGGTCTCGATGCGCGTCGGCGAGCGGGTGCTGCTGCCGATGGTGCGGGCCGCCGATGCCGACACCTTCGTCGTGGCGGATGGGTTCTCATGCCGCAACCAGATTGCCGCCGGCACCGGCCGGCGCGCCCTGCACTCCGCCGAGGTTCTACAGATGGGAATTAGGGGGAGGGTCGGCGGCGCCTGACGGCGGCGCCTTTGCAAGCGATTGCATAAACCATCGCCGAGGTGGGTAAGAAACATCGAGCGCGATTCCGCGCCGTTCGAGTCCAGCGCAGTTTCCTTGATCCTTCCCTGACCGATGCGTGCAGCGCGAGGTCCGGCGTTCGTCCGGGCCTCGCGGCGCCGCATCCAGCCGGCGCCACCGCCTAGCGCATCGACGACAGCCGGCCAAACTTCTCGCGCAGGCGGCGGTAGAAGTTCGCGCCCGCCAGCTGGGCCAGGCATCCCTGGTCGTCCACGAACCCCGCTTCGATCTGGTCGCCCGGTGGCAGCGTGCAGACGGGGCGGCCGTCCACGGTGACGTCGACCGATTCCTCCTGCGAGCGGTTGTAGACGGTCAAGACGTCGGTCGGCGCCACGACCAACGCGCGAGCGGTCAGCGAGTGCGGGGCGATGAACGACACCACGAAGCCGGCGACGCCCCAGGCCATGACGGGACCGCCGTTGGCCAGGTTGTACCCCGTCGAGCCGGCCGGGGTGGCCACGGCGAGGCCGTCGCAGCGGACGCGCCCGATCTCGTCCTCCCCGACCGCGTAGGCGAGGTCGGCGACGCGGTTGCCGGGCTGGCGGTGCATCGAGACGTCGTTGATGGCCAGCCACTCGCCGCGCTCTCCCGACAGAGCGATCCCCGGGAGCGACAGGACCTCGAACTCGCCGGCGAACGCCAGCTCGAAGCCGGTACGAGCTTCCTCGCGATCGACCGTGGCCAGGAAGCCGATCTCGCCGAAGTTGACCGCGAACACGGGCACACCGGTCCCGGCGTAACGGCGCAGGGCCGTCAGGATCGTTCCGTCGCCCCCCATCGCGAAGCAGATGTCGACGTCGATCCGGCCCTCCACGTCGACCTCGAGCCCGTCGCGGTGCTCGAGGTGGTGCTTTCGGGTCTCCTCCGGATCGACGTACACGGTGGCGCCGGCCGCGCGCGCTATCTCGACCAGCGCCTCGACGGCCGGCCCCGTCTCTGACGGCCGGCGGTGGGTGAGCACCGTGGCCGCCCGGACCGGATTCATGGCTCGACCTCGCGGGCGGCCTGCTCCAGGTCGACCGATCCGGCTCGCGAGCCCTCGGTCAGCCACACGAACGTCTCGAGATTCCCCTTCGGACCGGGCAGGCCTGACGAGGCGTAGCCCAGCACGGTGGCGCCGAGCGCGAGCGCGGCCGACCCGACCTCGACCAGCGCCCGCCGCCGCTCCGAGGCATCGCGGACGACCCCGCCCTTGCCGACCTGGCCGCGCCCCACCTCGAACTGGGGCTTGACCAGCGCCAGGCAGTCGAACCGCTCCGCCGCGCAGCCGAGCACGGCCGGCAACACCTTCGCCAGTGCAATGAACGACACGTCGATCACGATCAGATCGGGCGCGTAGGGCAGTTGCTCGCGTCGCAGCGACCGGGCGTTGACCCGCTCGAGGACGGTCACCCGCGGATCGGAGCGCAACTTCCAGTCGAGCTCACCGTAGGCCACGTCCACCGCCACCACGCGCGACGCCCCCGCCTGGAGCAGGCAGTCGGTGAAGCCCCCGGTCGAGGCCCCGACGTCAAGCGCGCGACGCCCGGCCACATCCACCCCGAAGGAGTCGAGCGCGTTCCGGAGCTTGATCCCGCCGCGCGAGACGAACGGCGGCGCCCCGACCACCTCGAGCTCGACGTCGTCGGGCACGAGCTCGCCGGGTTTCTGCGCCCGCCGGCGCTCGGGGAGCACGAGCACGTCGCCGGCGAGCACGGAGGCGGCAGCCTGAGACCGCGACGGAAACATCCCTCGCTCCGAGAGCAGCGTGTCGATCCGAACGCGCTTCACCTGCCGCGGCAGGGTAACGTGATCGGGACGTTGGTTCTCAGGCGCTGGCGCGGCGGCCGCCGCTGTCAGTTCACCGCTGCGACCGTCTCGACGGCCCAGCCGAGAGCGTCGCGGTAGGAGCTGGCGATGCCGCGTCTGTGCGACATGAGGGTGGCGGCGTCGAATTCGCCCCGCTCGTAGCTGACCACCGCGTCGAGGATGGTTCCCGCCGGTCCGGCGCGGCGCAGCAGCGCGCCCGATACCTCGTCCGCCAGCGGCAGCTCCTCGACGATCGTCTCGAGCGGGACGTCGAGCAGTGCGTCGGCCACCGAAAGCAGCCCCACCGTGAACAGCTGGTCGCCGGCCACGTCCCGATGATCGGAGCCGAGCAGCTCGCACATCCGCGCGCGGGTCAGCCCAACCACCGACAGCTCCCGGGGCGTGCTCGGGCCACCGGTCAGCGCCACCAGTAGTGCCCATCGGGAGACTCCGCGAGACCCGAGCATCATCACCGCCTGGCGGATCGAGGTGATGCTCCCCCGCATGCCGATGTAGGCGGAGTTGATGTAGCGCAGCAGCTTGACGCTCAAGCCGACGTCGCGGTCGATCACCTGCTCGAGATCCTCGATCGTGGCCGACCCTCCCTGCAACGCCGCCAGCGACACGAGCGTGCCCATCTCGCCGACCGGGATCTTGCGCACCCGGGCCCGGTGCCGGCTCGCGTAGAAGGGACCGGCGAACAGCTCGTAGCCGATCGATTTAGCCGCCTCGAACCGGTCGTAGTCGATTAGCCCCGTGGCCAGCGCCGTCGCGCGGCCGCCCTTGATCCTCCCCACGACCTGTCCCGCTTCGTCCCCGTCCCAGACGGCGAAGTCGACCTCCACCGTCCCGAACCGGTCGAGCAGCGACGCGTCGAAATCGGGACCGGGCAGCTCGCACAGGGACAGGGCGTAGCCGCGCCCGGTGAGGGCGTCGACCGTGCCGACAACGTTCGGATCGAGCGCGGTGTCATGGGAGATCCGCAGCATCACCCGGTCGGGGCGGACGGGCGGGACGCCGAGGGCCAGCAGGACGTCCCGCGACAGGGGCAGGTGGGCCAGGGAGCTGCCGACGAGGTCGTCGAGCCCCACGCCGCTCAGGACGTCGCCGAGCAGCCGTGCGGCCGAGGTCTCCCCCGGCTCGCTCCCGTCGGCGCTCGAGTACGCCACGCGATATCCGCGCACACGCATCTCACCGTCGACGACCGGCTGGCGCGAGACGTACAGCTCCGGCGCCACGATCGGCCGCTCTGCATCGATTTCAAGCTCCCGGGTTGCCATCGCCCTTCTTTCGGCGAGCGCGGGCGCGCGCCCGAGGAGAGAACGCCTCAGATCAACGGTTGGTGGACGCCTGAGTGCAGGGGTCGACCGCGCCTGATGAAGAAGGTCGGCGGCGCCTGACGGTGGCGCCTTAGGCGACCGGGATGTCGCTGTATTCGGCGACAGCGGACTCGATCCGCTCGGCGATCCGCTCGCCGGTGAAGCCGACCTCCTCGTGCAGGAGCTTCGGCGAACCGTGGGTGACGTAGCGGTCCGGCAGGCCCACGCGCAGAATTCGGCCCCCGCCCACCCCCAGGCCGGCATCGGACAAGCGCTCCCACACGGCCGACCCGAATCCGCCGGCGAGGACGCCCTCCTCGACGGTCACGAGCAGGTCGTGCTCGGCCGCCAGCTGCGCCGCCAGCCCCACGTCGATCGGTTTGGCGAACCGGGCGTCCGCGACCGTCACCGACAGGCCGTGCTCGGCCAGAATGTCGGCCGCCTCGAGCGCCTTGGCGACCCCGCTGCCATAGCCGAGCAGGGCCACCCGTTCTCCCTCGCGCAGGATCTCGCCGGTCCCGATCTCGATCGTCTCCGGCCGCGCCGGAAGCGGCACCCCAACCCCCTCTCCCCGCGGATAGCGCAGGGCGATCGGGCCGTCGTCGTACTCGAGAGCCGTGCGGAGCATGTGTACGAGCATCGCCTCGTCACGCGGCGCCATCAGCGTGATGTTCGGCAGGCAGCGCAGATAGGCGATGTCAAACGCGCCGTGGTGGGTCGGGCCGTCGTCGCCGACCAGGCCGGCGCGGTCCATGGCGAATACCACGTTCAGCTTCTGCAGGCAAACGTCGTGGACGATCTGGTCATAGGCGCGCTGCAGGAAGGTGGAGTAGATCGCGGCCACCGGCTTGCAGCCCTGGAGCGCCAGCCCGGCGGCGAACAGGATGGCCTGTTGCTCGGCGATCCCCACGTCGAAGTAGCGGTCGGGCAACTCGCGCTGGAGGATGTTCAGGCCGGTGCCCGAGTTCATCGCCGCGGTGATCCCAATCACGCGCTCGTCCCGGCGGCACTCCTCCACCAGGGCCTGGCCGAAGACCTGTGTGTACTGCGGCGGCGCCGGTTTGCCGCCCGACGGCTTGCGCACCGCGGCCGCCGGCATGCCGTTCGCGATCGACTTCGGCTTGGCGGCGTGCCATTTCTCCATGCCCTCGAGGCCGCCCTCTTCGGCGGGAGCGAAGCCCTTGCCCTTGACCGTCGCGCAGTGGACCACGACGGGACGGCCGGCCGCGAGCGCCTCGCGCAACGCGCGCCGGATGGCCCGCACGTCGTGACCGTCGATCACCCCGATGTAGGCGAAGTCGAGCTCCTCCCACCACAGACCCGGGGCCCAGAACGCCTTCAGCGACTCCTTGACGTGGGGTCCCAGGCGCTCGAACGCAGAGCCGATGCCCACCGGCAGCTTGGTCAGCCCCTCCTCGAACTCCTCCCGAGCGCGCCACAACTTGGGGTTCAGGCGAATCCGGTTGAAATGTCGCGAGAGCGCCCCAACGTTCGGCGCAATCGACATTCCGTTGTCGTTGAGCACGACCACGATCGGGGTTCCCTCGCCGCCAGCCTGGTGGACCGCCTCGAAGGCGACGCCACCGGTCATCGCTCCGTCCCCGACGACCGCCACCACGTGACCATCCTCGCCATGGCCCCGGCGCATCGCCTCCTTGATACCGACGGCGTAGCCGATCGCCGTCGAGGCATGGCCGGCACCCATGATGTCGTGCGCAGACTCGTACACCGCGCAGAACGGAGCCAGGCCCCGATACTTGCGAATCGTGTGCAGCTGGTCGCGGCGGCCGGTCAGGATCTTGTGCGGGTAGGCCTGGTGGCCGACGTCCCACAGGATCTTGTCGCGCGGCGAGTCGAGTATCGAGTGGAGCGCGACCGCGATCTCGCAGGCGCCCAGGTTGGCGCCGAAGTGACCGCCGATCTCCCCGACCGTGTCGATGATGTGTTCGCGCACCTCCTGGGCGAGGGTTTGGAGCTCCTCGTCGGTCAGGCCGTGCAGGTCCTGGGGGTTGTCGATCCGCGCAAGTAGGTCAGCCATCAGAAGGATCGGGTCGCGATGAAATCGGTTATCTGCTCGAGTTCGTCTGTCGTGTGAGATCCCGCTCGCCCCGCCGCCAGCGAGAGCGCCGCTCGGGCCCGGGCATGCGACTGCGTCGCGAGCTCTCGGGCGCCCTCTACCCCGAACTCTGTCACGTATGTCCGCTTGCCGAGTCGCTCGTCGCTTCCCTGATGCTTGCCGAGGATCTCTTCGGAGCCGGTCACGTCGAGAATGTCGTCCACGATCTGGAAAAGTACCCCCAGCTCGCGGGCGAAAGTGGTGAAGCTGTCACGCGTCTCGGCTTCGTGCACGCCGGCCAGCAGGAGCACGCATTCGACGCTGGCCGCGATCAACCGGCCGGTCTTGAGCTCGTGCAGCCGGCGCAGCCCGGCCGCGCCGGTTGGGGCCGTCCCGGCCACGTCGATGTACTGCCCGGCGACCATCCCCTCGGCACCGGTCGCGTGGGCGAGCTCCCGCGCCGCCGCCAGCAGCCGGGCCGGCTCCGCCTCCTGACGGGAAAGCAGCAGCACGAACGCCTCGGCATACAGTCCGTCACCGGCCAGGATCGCCACGTCCTCGCCGAACGCGCGGTGGCAGGTGGGCCGCCCGCGCCGCAGGTCGTCGTCGTCCATCGCTGGCAGGTCATCGTGGATCAGCGAGTATGTGTGGATCAGCTCGATCGCCGCCCCCAGCGGCAGCACCCACTCGGGATCGCGGCCGATCGCAGAGGCGCTGGCGAGCGCCAGCACCGGCCGGATCCGCTTCCCGCCGGCCATCAGCGAGTAGCGCATCGCCTCGTCAAGGCCGGCCGCCTCGGCACCGGTCGAGAAGCGCAACGACTCCAGATAGCCCTCCACCGCCGAGCGGAGGTGCTCCGGGTATGTCTCGCTTTGGCGCGGCAAACGGGTGGGTGTAGGAGGGCTGGGTGGAGGGCTGGGTGGGTGCCCAATCCCCTCGGTCGCTGCTGGGAGCACTACGCCGTCGGCAGGGGCAGCTGGCCGGGCAGGTCCGGCAGCGGCTCGAGTGCCGCCCGCGTCCGCTGGTCGACCTGGGAGCTGGCCTCCGCGGCCAGCCGAGCGCATTCCTCTATCAGGGCAAGCGCGGTGTCGACCTCGAGATCGGGGGCACGGAGCTGTTCGGCCGCCTCCTCGAGCCGGGCGCTCAGCTCGGTCAGGGGATCGTTCACGCGGAAAAGGGTAGCGGGAACGGTCCTCAGGCCCGGATGGTGACAGCCAGGTCTTAGAAGCGCAGCAGTGCCCCGATGCCTTGGAGCGGCCCCAGGTCCGGGTAGTGGCGGACGAACGACACCTCGGCGTCCTGGGCCAACGCGGCCTCGATCGCGGCCTCGCGCAGGTGCTCGACCTCCTCGACGTCTCCCCCGTCCGCCGGGCAGCGGTCGTGGGGCTCGAGCATCAACAGCCCGCATGTCAAGCAGCGCGCGCCTCGGCGGTCGAACCCCGGCTCGAGCAGCAGCGTCTGCACCCGGCGCTCGTTGAGCGCCTCGATCGTGTCCTCGGGGCGACCGACGGCCCGCCCGCCGCTTCCGATGCCGGCGGCAAGACGGTCGAGCGCATCGCGCTCAAGCTGCTTCTCGTCCTCCAGTACGAGGCTGGCCAGCGCGCGACGGATCTCGTCATCGCCCGCGCTGGACAGGTCAACCTCGACACGTCCCGGCGCCAGGTGCGCACGCACCTCGGCCGCGAGGAACCCCTCGAGCCGCGGGACGATCTCGACTGGACCACCCACCGCGGCGCGATGGAAAGCCTCGCTGCGCCACCGCTGGTTGACGGCGTCGGCCACCCGGCGCAGGTGGTCGTCGACGTCCTTTTCGATGCTGCGCTCGTAGCGGGCCTGCGACCAGCCGCCCTGGTCGTGTTGCCCATGCACGTAATCCCCGAAGCTCCCGTTCTCCTCCAGGCGGTCGACCGGGCCTCCGAGCACGCGCCCGAGACGCCGATTGACGAGCGCCACGAGCCAGCGACGCTCCTCGAGAGCCGCGACCAGCGGCTCGACGTACGGCGTCCGTCCGATCACGACGCGGCCGGGCACCGCCCGCGGCAGCTTTACGACCTCGAACAGGTCGTCCCGGCCCGAGCAGAACACGGCCAGCGCGTGGGCGCCCTGGAACTCACCCCTTCCGGTGGGCGAGCTCAAGAAGTCGTCGATCCGCTCCAGGTCCCTGCGGAGCCCGATCCGATCGTCGTGGCTGAGGGCCCCCGCGGCCTCGTCGAGCTCGCGGGCGGCCTGGTCGATCAGCGAGCGGATCTGCGCCGCGCGAGGCGGGGCCGTGGCGAACCGCTCAGGATCGAGGTCGAGATAGAAGCTGATGACCGGATGTCCGGTGTGGTGCTCGATGAGTCGTCTTGCCGGTCCTGCATCGATGCTATTCACCGCACACACACTACCTGTCATGCCTCCCCGTCGAGCGCCCGATTGACGAGCTCGTCGGCTCGCGCGTTCTCAGCGCGTGGAACGCTCCGGATGCTCCAGCGATCGAATTCGCGAAGCGCTGCCATCGCTTCGGCGTACAGCGGCTTCATCGCCGGGTGCTTGACCTTGTAGGCACCGATCAGCTGGCGCGCGACCAGCTCGGAGTCGTTGATTATGTCGACCTCGGTGGCGCCCAGGGCGCGGGCGCGCTCGAGCCCTCGCAGCAGTCCTTGGTACTCGGCCACGTTGTTGGTGGCCACCCCGATCGTCTCGGCGAGCTCGTCGAGCACCTCCCCCTCCGGCGTCGAGATGACCACACCGATCGCAGCGGGTCCGGGGTTGCCACGCGCGCCGCCATCGACGTGCAGAACAGCCTTCAACCGACCGCCGGTTGGGTTAGTCCGTGGCCAGCTCGGGGAGCTCGCCGGTGACGCGCGCCCGGCGTCTGTCGCGGACGGAGCGGTTGCCGCCGCCCGACGAGGTCCGGCCCCGGCGGGACGTCTTGCGGCGGTCGACGATCACCTCGACATTGGGGTCGTCGGCGTAGTAGCTCTCGAGCTTGGGCAGCAGCTCGTCGGCCAGCTCCTCTGGAACGACGCAATAGATCACGCCTCGCATGCTAGACGCGGTCGCCGAGGACCACCATCGAACGTGTGTCTAGACAGAACGGCAACGACGACAGGTTCACGTGAAGTCAGGCATCCATGCCTGACTTCCGAAGAGTGTCTTTTCGCCTTCATCCGGCGACGAGCGCGCCGTGCTTGTCATAACCGGCGTTGGACTCTCGCTCGCGAGGGCTCAGCTCGTCCAGCTCGTGACCCTGAGCGGCGACCCGCATCGCCGGCACCTCCTCGGACAGGTCCACCTCGTAGCGATACCAGCACAGCTCCCAGGAGGCCACGATCTCGACCATGCTTGAATGCCCCTCATTCGGGTGTATCGAGATGGTGGGCGCGCCCAGCGACCGCGCCACCCCCGCCACCGTCCGTCGGTGCTCCGAGTTGTTGAACACCTCGATGGCCGAGGCGATCCTCTGGCCGGCTCCTACCGGGACCGCCCGCACGTGCCGCGGCTCGCCATGGTGGCGGGGGCGGGTCGGCGGGATCGACTCCTGGGCCCGCTTGCGCAGCTCGCGGGCCGTCTCGCGGGCCGGCCGGCGCGGCGGCGTGCGCGGCTCGGGCGGCGGGGACTCGGGCAGTGGTTCCTGCTCGCCGAGCGGCTCGAGCTCTGGAGCCTCTGGCGGGCGCTCGCGATCGCGCCGGCGTCGCAGCCGCGTCAGGAACGAGCCGCGCCGGCTCGAGGGCGCCTCGGAGCCGTCGTAGGTCGGAACCGTCCCTTCCCGCAGCCATCCCTCGTGAAGGGCACGAGGCTTGCACAGCTCGCAGACCTCGCGCCGCACTCCGTCGTCGATGTAGACCTCCGAGCGCTCGCCGCGCAGCAACGTGCGGCCGCAGACGTCGCAGATCGTGTAGGCCGTCGAGGGCCGGATGTCCTTGGTGGCCACGCCGTTCGACTGTACCGCAGGCCTCACGCCTTCACAGCCTCCTTTTCGGCCTTGGCCTCCTCGACCACCTTGCCGGCCAGGTGACCCGGCACTTCTTCGTAGCGGAGGAACTCCATCGTGAACTCGCCCTGCCCACCGGTGATCGAGCGCAGGTCTGGGGCGTAGGAGAGCACCTCGGCCATCGGCACCTCGGCCTTGACCTCGGTCATGCCGGCGCCGACCGGTTCCATCCCGAGTGGACGCCCGCGGCGCGAGTTCAGATCGCCGATCACGTCGCCTACGGCGTCCTCGGGCGCGGTCACGGTGATCTGCATGATCGGTTCGAGCAGCACCGCGCCCGCCTGCTCCATGGCCTGCTTCATGGCCAGCGATCCGGCTAGCTTGAACGCCATCTCGGATGAGTCGACCGTGTGGTAGGAACCGTCGTACAGCCGCACGCGCACGTCCTTGACGGGGTAGCCGGCGACCACGCCCTCCTGCATCGCCTCGACCACGCCCTTCTCGACCGCGGGGATGAACCCGGAGGGGACGACGCCGCCCTTGATCGCGTTTACGAACTCGAACCCCTCGCCCGCAGAGAGCGGCTCGATCTCGATGTGGACGTCGCCGAACTGGCCGCGGCCGCCCGTTTGCTTCTTGTGGCGCCCGTGCGCCTTGGCCGGCTGGCGGATGGTCTCCTGGTAGGGCACGTGCGGCTGGTTCAGGTTGACCTCGGCGCCGAAGCGCGACTTCAGCCGCTCGACGATCACCTCGACGTGGACCTGCGAGAGCCCGGCCACGATCTGCTCGCCGGTCTGCTCGTCACGGTGCAGGTCGATCGTCGGGTCCTCCTCCTGCAAGCGGCGCAACGAGGTGAACACCTTCTCCTCGTCGCCCTTGCTCTTGGGCTCCACCGCGAACGCCATGACCGGCGCCGGAAGCTTGATCGAAGGCATGGTGATCGGCTCGTCGCGGGCGGCCAGCCAGTCGCCGGCCTTGGTCTCCTTGAGCTTGGCGACCGCGCCGATGTCACCCGGGCCGAATTCGGTCGGATGCCCGGTCCCCGCCCCCTCGAAGGTGAGCAGCGTGCCTATCCGCTCCTTGGTGTGCGTGCGGGTGTTCAGCACCTGCGAGTCCTGCTTGACCATTCCCTGGTAGACGCGGAACAGGTTGATGCGACCGGCGAACGGGTCGGCACGGGTCTTGAAGACGTAGGCGAACATCTCCTTGTCCTCGACCGGTTCGAGTGTCACCTCGCCGATCTCGAGACCGCCGTGCTTGACCGGCGACGGGAGGTCGTCGACGATCGCGTCGAGCAGCCGGTTGGTGCCGAGGTTGCGCGTGGCCACGCCGCAGGTGACCGGGAAGATGTGGCCGTGGTTGGTGCCGTCCTTGAGCGCGGTGACGATTTCCTCGTGGGAGATCTCCTCGCCCTCTAGGTAGCGCTCCATCAGCGCGTCCGAGTTCTCGGCCACCTCGTCCATCAGCTTCTCGCGGTACTCCTGGGCCTGGGCCTCGAGCTCGCCGGGGATCGGGATCTCCTTGCAGTTCTCGCGGCCCCCGCCGTCGTACTCGTAGGCCTTCATGTCGACGAGGTCGATCACGCCGCGGATCTCGTGCTCGGCGCCGATCGGGATCTCGGTCGCCACGATGTGTGGGCCGAAGGCGGACTTGAGGGAGTCGAGCGTGCGGAAGAAGTCGGCCCGCTCGCGATCGAGCATGTTGACGAAGATCAGGCGCGCCAGGTCGAGCTCGGCGGCGCGCGCCCACAGGCGGCCGGCGTGGACCTCGACCCCCATCACGCCGTTGATCACGAAGATGGCGGACTCGCACACTCGCAGGGCCCCCAGCGCGTCGGCGATGAAGCTCGAGTCGCCCGGAGTGTCGATCAGGTTGACCTTGCGGTCCTGCCACTCGAACGTCGACATGGCCGCGGTGATCGACATCTGGCGCGCCTTCTCGTCGGGATCCGTGTCCGACACGGTCGTCCCGTCGATCACCGATCCCATCCGGTTGATCGTGCCGGCCTGGAACAGCAGCGCCTCGTGCAGCGACGTCTTGCCACTACCCCGGTGGCCGACGAGCGCCACGTTGCGGATGCGGTCCGCGGGCTTGTGCATGCCTGGCTCCTCTCCTTGAATGACCTGTGAAACCGAAGATACCGGGCCTCGCTGCGCTCGGCATCCGCCGGACGAGGTCGCGGCCGCCACGTCAGGCGAGGCACGGATGCCGAGCGGGCCGCAGCCGCGACGCCGGGCGGCCCCGTCCGGTCAGTCCAGTCAGTCCAGTTCGCCGGCCAGCTTGCCTCGCAGGCGCAGCACCGCCTTGGTGTGCAGCTGCGAAACGCGCGACTCGGTGACCCCCAGGACCTCGCCGATCTCACGCAGGGTGAGGTTCTCGTAGTAGTAGAGCGCCACGACGAGCTTCTCGCGCTCGGGCAGGGCGGCGATCGCGTCGGCGATCCGGTCGCGGAGCTCCGACTGGTCCATCAGCTGCTCTGGATCGGGCGCGCCGCGGTCGGGCAGCGTGTCGAGCAGCGAGATCGCGTCGCCGGTCGAGTCCGACACGCTCCACAGCTCGTCGAGCGCGACGATCGTCGAGTTGGAGATCTGAAGCAGCGCGTCTTGGAAGTCCTCGACGGTCACGCCCAGCTCGGTCGCCATCTCTTCGTCGGTCGGGGCGCGCTGGTAGCGCGCCTCGAGCTTCATGTTCGCCCGTTCGATCTCACGTGCCCGCGCGCGCACCGACCGGGGTACCCAGTCGAGCGTCCGCAGCTCGTCGATGATGGCGCCGCGGATGCGGGTGATCGCGTAGGTCTCGAACTTGATCTCGCGGCTCAGATCGAACCGCTCGATCGCGGAGATCAGGCCACCCAGTCCGTAGGAGATGAGATCCGATTCCTCGACGTGGGCGGGGAGCCCCGAGCTCATGCGGCCGGCTACGTACTTGACCAGAGGTGAGTAAGCAACCACCAGCCGCTCCCGCGCGCGCTCATCGCCGGTCGCCTTGAACCGCCTCCACAGATCTTGTAGCTCGATCGCTTTGACGTTGGTTTCCACTGTGCCCCAGAACGTTAGTTGGCCCGCCTCACGCGCGAGGATGAGCGCGTGAATACGTGGACCTTAGGCGGGCCGACTCAACGCGAGTGTAAACCTGAGTGGTCGAAATGGTCGCGTGGCCGAGGAGCTCTTGGATGGCTCGCAGATCGGCTCCGCCGTCCAGCAGGTGGGTCGCGAAAGAGTGCCTGAGAGCGTGCGGGTGGGCCTGCGCAAGAGCCGGCGAACGCGCGACCGCGTGCCTCGCCCAGCCGCTCAGCCGGCGCCTTACGTCGGACGTGGACAGGCGGCGGCCAGACTTCGATAGGAACAGTGCGCTTTCCTCAGCGCTGATCAGGAGAGGACGCCCCCGCGCGAGGTAGCGCTCGAGCGCGGCGAGCGCCTGCTCGCCGACCGGAACGAGGCGCGTCTTCTCGCCCTTGCCCTCGACGCGCACCGACTCGGAGTCGAAGTCGACCGCGCCGAGGTCGAGCGACACGATCTCCTCGGCACGCAGCCCGCAGGCGTAGGCGAGCTCGAACAGCGCCCGGTCGCGCAGCTCGAGCGGGCTCGACGCGGGGATCGAGTCGAGCAGGACCGCGACGTCACCGGCCTTGAGGACGCGCGGGAGCCGCTGCGGCCGCTTGGGCGAGCTGAGCAGTTCGGCTGGGTTGTCCTCGCGGGCGCCCAGCTCCATCTGCACGCGGAACAGTCCCCGCAGGGCGGCGAGCCGGCGGGCGATGGTGGCGGGCGCGATCCCCCGCTCCGCCAGCCCGGCGGCGTAGCGTCGCAGCGTCCGTACGTCGACCTGGGCCGGACCGGCTTGGTGGACCTCGGCCCAATCCGCGAACTGACGGGCATCGCTGATGTACGCCACGTGCGTCTTCTCGGCCACCGCGCGCCGTGTGAGGTCGTGCTCGAACGCGGTCAGAGCGTCGGTCCAGGGAGTCTGCTCGCGGGGGGCGCTCATCGAGGCCACCCTATTCGCCGCGGGGACGGTCAAGCCTGCTCCGGCGGCGGGCCCGGAAGCGGTGGCGTTGTCGGCGCCTGACGGCGGCGCCTCAGGTGACCTGGACGATCGTTCCGATCGGCGTGTACGGGTAGACCGCCTCGGCCTCGCCGTACGGCATCTCGACGCACCCGTCGCTCTGGGGGTAGCCGTACCCGGGGCGGGCGTAGTAGTGCAGGGCGTCTCCACCGTTGAAGTAGCTCACGAACGGGATGCCCGGATCGACGTAGTGGCTTCCGTCCGGGTTGGTGCCGCTCATGGTGACCGACAGCGCGTGCTCGAACACTGCGAACGTCCCTTGGGCCGTGGGCGCTGCCGGGACGCCGGTGTTGACCGGGCCGGAGACGACGGTCTTGCCGCTGTGCCAGGTCGACTCGGATTCGGGGCTCCCCTCGCTCACCTGGACGAACGTGTAGCCGAACGTGTTGAACTGACCCTTCACCGCCGCGGTGATCAACGCGTTCCATACCTGCGGGCCGGGGATCCCGTCCGCGGTCATGCCCTCGGTGTTCTCGAACGCCATGATCGCGCCCTTGGTCATCTCGCCGAACGTGCCCGGGGCCCACATGTTCACGAGCGCGCCCGGGGTATTCGGGTAGCGCCAGCTGAAGCTTCCGGCAGGGGCCTTGATCGCTGCCGCGAGCTGGTTAGCCGTATTGGGCCCGGGCCCCGTGCCGTCGTAGTGGAAGCGGAGCGGGAGGTACCCCAGCACGGCCAGCAGCTGCTGGAGGCGCAGGGTGGTTCCCTGCGGCACCGTCCACGCGCCCCACCCTGCGCCGGAATGCTTGGCGCCGACGAGGTTGACTCCGCTCGGGAGACCGATGCTCACGGTGGCGCCGAGGCCGTAGCCGAAGTTCGCAGGCACGAACTCGATCGTGTGAGCGTTGATCTTCTGCCAGGTGCCCTGGCTCTGAGGCGAGACGACCGGCATCGAGCCGTGGAGGGCCTGGGACACGGGCTTCGAGAAGGTGAGCGAGATCGGTGTGCTGGCCTTGATCGCGGTGCCCGGCGCGGGGTTCGCGACGGCCGCGGTCGCCGCACCGGCCGGGAACCAGCTGACCAGGGACGCGGAGGATGTCTCCCACGACCGCGGCGCGGCGGCGATATAGATCGATCCCGCGGCTTGCGCACGAGGCAGCGTCACCACCGACTCCAGGCTCGCGAACTGCTGCCTATGCAGGCTGGTCGGGGAGGGCCCCGTCGAAACGGTGGCGACCGGGTCCGCGAACTGGAGATGGACCGGCTGTCCCCCGGGGACGGTGAGGAAATGGGCGAGCAGGTGAGCGCTCGGAGTCATCAGCGTGACGTGGAGCTGCTCGGTCTTGCCGGTCAGCCAGGCGACCGTGCTTGGGCGCTTGACCACCACATAGACCGCCACCAACTCGTGGGCCGGGATCAGCTTGCTCGGCCAGATGCGGCCGTCCGAGACGTAGGAAGGGATCTGCTCGTTGGTGCGCGCGTTCGTGACGCTGACGGTCTCGATCGTCCCGCCGCCCATCGGCATCCCGACCTTGGCCAGCGCGGTCGGATCGGAGGACAGCGTCGCCTTGGAAGTCTTCAGGGTGACCGCGACCGCGCCCGCCGCCACCACGAGCAGCACGAACAAGCCCAGCGCGATATACGGCCCGCGCCGGCGCGCGGGACCAGACGACGAGGAGGAACGGCGGGGTCTTCCGATTGCCCCCGGCCGGCCCCGCTCAGGACGTAGATAGGTAACTCGTGCCAGCTCGATTCACCTCTCTAGCTCGGAATGCTACCGACCGGCCACCCGGACATTCCGGCCCAGACGATTTCAGCACAGTTTTGCAGGCACGATTTCAGGCTTCTGTAAGCCCGGCGTAAGATCCGTGTCTGGTTAGCCCCGGTTCGCCCTTAGCGCGTGATCGCGCCGAGCGAGGCGCTCGAGACGAGCTTTGCGTACTTGGCCAGCGCGGCCGCCGGCGCCGGCCGCTCGGGCCGGCGGTAGCTCCTCGTCCTCGCCGCGATCTCCTCGTCCGACAGGTTGACGTCGAGGCGGCGTGTGTCCACGTCGACGGTGATCTCGTCGCCGTCGCGGACGATGCCGATCGGGCCGCCCCTGACCGACTCCGGGGCGACGTGGCCGGCCATTAGGCCGTGCGTGGCACCCGAGAAGCGCCCGTCGGTGAGCAACGCGACCTCCTCGCCCAGCCCCTCACCCACGAGCGCGGCGGTGACGGCGAGCATCTCGCGCATGCCGGGTCCGCCGGCGGGGCCCTCGTTGCGGATCACTACGACGTCGCCGGCCTTGATGCCCTGGGTGCGCACGGCGGCCATCGCGTCCTCCTCGGACTCGAACACACGCGCCGGCCCGGTGTGGCGACGCCGCTCGTAGCCGGCGACCTTGACCACGCAGCCCTCGGGCGCGAGGTTGCCTTTGAGGATCACGAGTCCGCCGGTGTCCTTGAGCGGATTATCGAGCGGCCGGACGACTTCCTGGCCCTCGGTCTCCTGTGCTTCGTCGGCGAGCTGGCCGACGGTCTGGCCGGTCACCGTCTGGGCCTGGTCGTGAAGGATGCCGGCTTCCTTGAGCCGTCTCAGGACGACGGGGATCCCACCGGCGGCGTATAGGTCGGGGGCAACGAACCGGCCACTCGGCTTCAGATCGCACAGCAGCGGCGTCCGCTCGCTGATCCGGTCGAAGTCGTCGATGTTCAGGTCGACGCCGATCTCGTTGGCCACCGCGAGGAGATGCAGGACGCCGTTGGTTGAGCCGCCGCTGCAGGCGATCGCGGCGATCGCGTTCTCGAGGGCCTCGCGGGTGATGATGTCTTTTGGCTTTTGTCCTCGCCTGAGCACGTCCATCACGAGCTGGCCGGCCTCCTTGGCCACGTCGACCTTGTGCGGGTCGGTGGCCGGCACCCCCGAGGATGTCGGGGAGATCCCGAGCACCTGGAACGCCATCGCCATCGTGTTGGCGGTGAACTGGCCGCCGCAGGCGCCGGCGCCGGGCGACGCGGCCTCCTCGATGGCGGTCAGCTCCTCGTCCGTGATCCGGCCGGCGGCGTGCGCCCCAATCGCCTCGAACACCTCCTGGATCGTGATCTGCTGACCGTTGTACCGACCCGGATAGATCGAGCCGCCGTACAGCATCAAGCTCGGCACGTTCAGCCGGCACAGCGCCATCACGGTGGCGGGGATCGTCTTGTCGCAGCCGCTGATCGCGATCACCGCGTCGAACGCCTGAGCGAAGCCCACGAGCTCGATCGAGTCGGCGATCACCTCGCGGCTGGCCAGCGAGGCCTTCATCCCCGCGGTGCCCATCGTGATCCCGTCGGAGATGGCGATCGTGTTGAACTCCATCGGCGTCCCGCCGGCCTCGCGAATCCCCTCCTTGACCTTCGCGGCCAGAGCACGCAGGTGAAAGTTGCACGGCATCGTCTCGATCCACGTGTTGGCCACGGCGACGAGCGGCTTGCTCAGCGCCTCGTCGTCGTAGCCGATCCCCTTCAGCTGCGCGCGGGCGGCAGCGCGCTCGGGCCCCTCGGTGAGCGCTCGGCTTCTGTGCTTCAAGTCCACGGGGCGCGGAACCTTAGCCGGTGTCAGGGCTTGGCGACTTTCCCTTCAATACGAAGGGTTTTCGCCACGCCCTCAGGCCGCGCTCTGGCGGTCCGCCGGCGTGGTTCCGTCGCCGCCGGCCAGCTGACGCATCCGGGCGCGCTCCCACTGCGAGAGGCGCCACAGGTCGCGCCGAACCGCGGCCGGGTCGAGCTGTCGGCCGGGCAGGTGCATGTTGGCGGTCGAGATCAGCCTGCGCTCGTCACCGGTTAGCGCCATCCACTTGGCCAGCACATCATCGGAGTCCGGTAGTCGGCTGGAGCCGTACGGCCGCGTCTCGTCAGGGAACGTCACGCAGTACTCGTTGAGCAGGCGGTGGGTCTGAGCCAGGTAGGCGACGATCGGCCGATGCGGATAGATCAGGTAGGCGTAGGGAGCGCCGGCGGTCCCGCCGACGTCATCGGGCCCGTCAGCCAGGGTGCCCCACACGCGTAGGAAGCCGAGGTCCCGGTACATCGACCATTCCTCTTCGTTCACGCACGAGCGCAGCAGCGCTCGTGCGCGCTGCTCGGCCCGCCGCTCCCGGCCGGGGTCGTACGCCCAGGCGGGGGCACGCTGCCGGCCGGCGCGGAAGCGGGCCCAGAGGTCTTCGACCCGCGGGATGATCAGGTCCGAGAGCAGGGCAAGAGCCACCAGCGCCGTCGCTGCGAGCGCCAGTAGCACCCGGCCGCCGCCGTCCTACCGGCCGCCCGCCGCCCGCGGAAAGAAGATCACGCGGTCGGCGTCCCAGGGAATCTCTTCGAACGAGCGGACCATCATCGACTCCCGCCGTCCCCCCCTGTCCGACAGCGGCACCGCCGCCCACAGGCCGGCGTCCAGCTGACGGCGGAACTCCTCGATCAGGCGCTGCTCGTCCTCGGCGCGCTCGACGTCCCCCTCGGCGATCAGAACCTCCCCATGTCCTGGCTTCATCCTCAGGAAACGCACGGCGGGATTATGTCAGAACGCAGCGTTGCGCCGGACCGGCTGAGGCCCGTCTTGGACCGGTTTCGTCGGGTTTGCAGCGAGTGGGGGCGAGCCGAAACGTGCCGCCCGGAAGGCCGAGACCGGGGGCCGTCAGGCGAGGACGCAGGATCCGACGCGTAGCGGAGCTACGCGAGGACCCGAGGACAAAGCACCGGATGGATCGTGCGGGGCCCGGCCGTTCGGCGAGGCCGGATGCCGAGCGGGCGCCGCACGATGGTCATCCGGTCCGGCATGACGGGTGGAACGTTGAGGTGAGACCCACCAGTCCGAGGATGTCCACGGGGCCGGCGCCGGCGCCGATTTCGGTCAGGCCGTTCGCCACCGCGCGCGAGGCGAGCTCCTTCGCCGCCCGGGCGGCGTCGAGCGGGTCGTCGCCGCGTGCGAGTCGCGCCGCGAGCACCGAGGAGTGGGTGCACCCGGACCCGTGCGATGCGCCGTCGGGGTGACGGGTGCCGGGAAGCTCGACCAGCCGTCGGCCGTCGAAGAACACGTCGATGGCCTCGTCGCGATGGCCGCCGGTGACGACGACCACCTGGGGGCCGAGTGCATGGATCCGGCGGGCGAGACCCTCAACGTCCAGGTCGCGCGCGGGGCTCTCGGCCTCCCCGAGGAGAGCCTGGGCCTCGGGCACGTTCGGGGTCACGACGGTCGCGCGAGGGAGCAACACCGTCCTGAGGGTCGCTTTCGCCGCCGGGTCGAGCAGCTGTGCTCCGGACTCCGCGACCATGACCGGGTCGAGCACGACCGGAGTGCCCTCGGGTAGTTCGTCCAGGGCCTGGGCCACGGCCTCGATCGTCGGACTGTCGCCGAGCATGCCGATCTTGACGGCGTCAATGCCTATATCGCCGGCGACCGCGCGGACCTGGGCGATGATGATGTCGGGCGGGACCGGGTGCACCGCCGTAACGCCCACCGTGTTCTGGACCGTGATCGCGGTGATCGCGGTCATCCCGTGCGCGCCGCACGCGGCGAAGGCCTTCAGGTCGGCCTGGATGCCGGCGCCACCGCCGGAATCCGAGCCGGCAATCGAGAGGACACGGGGAATGTGGTGCGCTCCGGACAAGGTCACCAGAGTAGTTCGGACGGTCGGGCCCAGCACGGATGTCGCGAGTTTCTCGACACTCGACCGCCTGGCCGGGGGTGAATTTGGATTCACTCGGCCCTGCCGCGAGTAAGTCCAATTCGGCAGTCTGAGCCCGCCCGAGCGCGGAGTTCTTCGCACGGCGCGGCCTCACGGCGCCACCGTGAAGCGTCCGCCGGTGCCGCGCCGCACATAGCCGCCCAGCTCGAGCGCCGCGAGGGCCGCGAGCCCATGCTCCGGTCCGAAACCGGCCCGGGCAAGCGAGCCGGCGGTGTCGTGACCCTCGGCAATCGCCGCCAGCAGCGGACGGAGCTCCGGCGGCGGCTCGGGGCCGTCCACTGCGCCGGCGAGGCGGACGCCGGCGCCGAACAGGTGGTCGAGGACGTCTTGAGCGCCGCGTACGAGGCACGCCCCGGCCGCCAGCAGCTCGTGCGGGCCGGCCGCCTGCGGCGTGGTCACGCGGCCCGGGACGGCTCCCACCGGCCGCCCGAGTTCGCCCGCGGCCCGGGCGGTGACCAGCGAGCCGGAGCGCTCGCCCGCCTCGATCACCACCGTCATCGCCGCCAGCCCGGCGATGATCCGGTTACGGGCCAGGAACATCCAGCGGCGGACGCTCGTGCCGGGGGCGAGCTCGGACACGGCCACCGCGCCGGCGACGATCCGGCGGTAAAGCACCCCCTCCCCGGGTGGGTAGGGACGATCGGCCGAGCCGGGGAGTACGGCGATCGTCGAGTCGCTCACCTCGAGCGCCCCGGCGTGCGCCGCTGAGTCGATCCCTCGCGCCATCCCGCTCACGACGGTGACGCCGGTCAGGGCCAGGTCGCGCCCGAGCGCCCGCGCCATCTCCGCTCCGTACGCGGACGATCGCCGCGACCCGACGAGCGCCACCGGGTCGTGAGCGATCAGCTCGAGCAGCCGGTGCAGGCCGCCCGCGACGTGCAGGACCGCGGGTGGCGCGTCGAGCGCCCGCAGCGCCGGCGGGTAGTCCGGCTCGCAGGCGCAGATAGTCTCGAGGCCGGCTCGCCGGGCGCGCGACCTGACCTCCTCGACGTCGATCGCGTCGAGCTCGGTGCGGAGGCGGTCCTGCTCGTGGCCGCCGAGCGCGGCGATCAGCGCCTGATCCTCGAGTGCGAGCGCCTCGCCAATCCGGCCACGAGCCCGCTCGAGGTGCCCGGCCATCCGCCCGACCAGCCACGTGCGAGCGACGCACGCATCGCAGGCGCGATCGCCAACGTGTCGCGAGGCGCCGCCGTCAGGCGCCGCCGAACGGTCTTCGGTCACCTCACACCGCCAGCATGGTCTCGGCGGCGCTCCGCTGGCGCAAGCTGAGCGCGGTCAGCAGGTCGCCCTCGGTGATCGCGGCGTGTTCCTCCAGGTCGGCGAGCGTCTGCGCCACGCGCACGACCCGGTGGCGCCCTCGGGCGCTCAGGGCCCCGACGGCATAAGCCCGCGCGAGGGCTCGCTCCGCGTCGGCCTCGAGCCGGACGTGCCGCCGGACCAGCCGCGCGTCCATTTCGCCGTTGCACCGTGCCGCCGAGCCCCGGAGCCGGTGGCGCTGGCGCTCGCGCGCCGTGGCGACCCGCTCGCGGGCGAGCGCCGAGGTTCGCGCCGGCGGAGCCCGCAGCTCGTCCTCGGTCGGCCGCTCGACGTTGATCAGCAGGTCCATCCGATCGAGCAGGGGGCCACTCAGCCGGCGCTGGTGGCGGCGGAGGTCGGCGTCGCCGCAGCGGCAGCGCTCGCCGACGCCGGCGAACCCGCACGGGCACGGGTTGGTGGCGGCGACGAGCATGAACCGCGTCGGGAACACCAGCGCACGCTGTCCCCGCACGATCGTTACGCACCCGTCCTCAAGCGGCTGGCGCAGGCTGTCGAGGCTCGAGCGCTGGAATTCGGCCAGCTCGTCCAGGAACAGCACCCCGTGGTGAGCCAGCGTCGCCTCCCCCGGTCGCGGTGGCGAGCTCCCGCCGACCAGCCCCGCCGGCGAGATCGTGTGGTGCGGCGCGCGAAACGGGCGCGCTCGCACCAGCCCCGACGCCTGTAGCCCGGCGACGCTGTGGATCCGCGTCACCTCGATCGCCTCCGCCGGCGTCATCGCCGGCAGGATCGACGGGATCCTGCGGGCGAGCATCGTCTTCCCGGTCCCGGGCGGCCCCTCGAGCAGCAGGTTGTGCGCACCGGCGGCGGCGATCTCGAGCGCCAGCAGCGGGGCAGCGTGTCCCCTGACGTCCGCCAGATCGGGCTCGGACGCGGGGAGGCCGAGGTCGGTGGCGGGCGCCGGCAGCGCCGGCAGCGCCGCGCCCGTGACGACCTCGGCCGCCGCCCGCAGGGTGCGGACGCCGGCGATCTGGAGCCCATCGACCAGAGCCGCCTCCCGGGCGCGTTCGCGCGGAACGATCAGCCTTTCCAGGCCGGCGCGCTGTGCGCCCTCGGCGACCGCGAGGGCGCCCGGCGAGTCGCGGAGCTCGCCGCTCAGCGACAGCTCGCCGAACACCGCGTAGCGATCCAGCGCGGCGGCCGGAACCTGACCGCTGGCGGCCAGGATCGCGATCGCCAGCGCGGCGTCGAAGCCGGGCCCCACCTTCCGCAGGAACGCTGGCGCGAGGTTGGCGGTGATCCGGGTCTGGGGAAAGTCGAAGCCCGAGTTGAGGATCGCGGAGCGAACGCGGTCCCGCGACTCTCGAACCGCCGCGTCGCCCAGCCCGACGATCGTGAACGCGGGCAGGCCGGCGCGGATGTCGACCTCCACCGAGACCTGGCGCGGATCGATGCCGTCAATCGCGAAGGTGGCGATGCGAGCGAGCATCGCCGCAACGTACGCACCGGCACGTCAGGCGTGGTTGACGCGACGTTCCGATTCTGCGCAGCCGGTTCCCCCGGGCCTGCGCAGGATTGTGACGCCGCGTGAACCACCTGTAACGGGCCCCGGCCTAGCGTTCGGGGCGTGTCTGGAGACCATCGTCCGGAGCTGGGCCGTCGCGGCGAACAACTCGCCGCCGAGCATCTCGTCCGGCGCGGATTCGAGATCGTCGAGCGCAACTACCGCACCCGCTGGGGCGAGCTTGACATCGTCGCGTTCGACGGACGAACGCTGGCCTTTTGCGAGGTCAAGACGCGGCGCATGGCCGCCGGCGGCCCCGGCCCGCTGGAGGGCGTGCGGGCGCTCAAGCGATCGCGCGTCCGCAAGATGGCGGGAAGCTGGCTGATCGAACGGACCGACCGCCCCCGCGCCGACAACCTGCGGTTCGATGCAATCGGCGTGACGTTCGATCTCGCAGACCGCCTGGTGAGCCTCGAGCACCTCGAGGGGGCGTTTTAGCCGACGACCAGTTCGTCGAGCGCAGCCGCCTCGTCGAGCGCGAGCTGCTGATAGGCCATCGATTGGAACGAGAGCCGATGCAGCGGCGAGACGCCGAGCCGCTCGATGGCCTCGCGATGCTCCGGCGTGGAGTAGCCGACGTGCTGGGCAAACTCCCACCCGGGGTGGGCGGCGTCCGCGCGGCGCATGTAGCGGTCGCGCGTCTCCTTGGCGATCACGGACGCTGCGGCGATCGCGGCGCTCTTGGCATCGCCGTCGATGACCGCGCGCTGGTCGTAGCCGAGCGCCGCCACGGGAAAGCCGTCGCTCAGGCAGATACATCCCTCACGCGCCACCTCCGAGAGGGCATCTCGCAGCGCGGCCAGATTGGTCTTGTGCAGCCCTCGGGCGTCGATCCCGGGCGCGCAGCGCGAGACGATCGCGACCTTGGTGGCGATCCGCAGGATCACCGGGAAGAGCTCGGCTCGGCCCTCCGGGGTGTGCTGCTTGGAGTCGTTGAGCGCACCCAGCGCGCGGACCTCGCCTGGCCCAATCCGCTCGAGGTCGAAGAGCACCGCCGCGGCCACGAGCGGCCCGGCCAGGCACCCCCGCCCGGCCTCGTCGGCGCCGGCGACGAACCGGACGCCGAGCGCTCGGTCGAACTTGAAGAGCTTGCGGGCGGCGCGCACGGGGGGCTTGCGGCGACGCGCGGGCGGGCGGGCAGGCGGGCGGTCGGCCGGGCGGGCGGGTTTCCCGTTACCGAGGCTAGAGGAACCCGATTCGGTCGGGCGGCCAGTACGTGAAGAACGCGACACCGATGATCCACTTGTCCGGGACGGGACCCCAGTATCGGCTGTCCTCCGAATCCGGACGGTTGTCCCCCATCATGAAGTAATCGCCGGGCGGAATCTTGATCGGAACCGGGAAATTGCAGGAAGGACAGGGGACGATGTAGGGGTCGTTCTCGCGGACGCCGTTGCGGTATACGTGGCCGGCGATGATCTTGATGATGTCGCCGGGGCCGCCGACCACCCGCTTGATGAAGGTCTGGCTCGACTCCTGCGGCGTCGGGGTGTCGCACGCCTGTCCCTGTCCGGGGCCCTGGTTCGGGTTACCGCATACCCCGCCGGGAAGGTCGGCGCCGTGAGGCGGGTGAAACACGACGACGTCGCCCACGCTGGGGTGCTCGATCAGGCGATTGGTGAGCACCCGCTGCCCGATTTGCAGGGTCGGGATCATCGAGCCGCTCGGGATCTTGTAGGGCTTGACGATGAACGCCTGGATCAGGAGCGCCAAGACCACGGCCACCGCCACGGTCACGACCAGCTCGATCAGCCCCTTCATGCCCGGCCCTCACGCGCCGGACGCGACGACAACGCCACCCGTGGCCGTCTCCGTAAATCCGCTCGCATTAGAGGTGCGACCGGACTCATGGACACGGCCACTACAGGAATCCGATCCGGTCCGGCGGCCAGTAGGTCAAGAACGCCTTGCCGATGATCCACGAACGCGGGACGGGTCCCCAGAACCGGCTGTCCTCCGAATCCGGACGGTTATCACCCATCATGTAGTAGTAGCCCTTGGGGACCGTGATGGTCTGCGGGAAGTTGCAGGCCTCACCGCCGTTGCACGGCACGATGTAGGGGTCGTTTTCCGGCTTTCCATTGCGGATCACGTGGCCGTTGCGGATCGACAGACGATCTCCCGGGAGGCCGACCACGCGCTTGATGAACGTCTCCGAGGAGGGCTGCGTCCACGGCACCTGGCAGGCCGCCGAGGCATCCTGCCCGTTCTGGTTTTCGCCCTCGTTCGGGTCCGCGCACCCCTCGTCGTAGTTCTTTGGCGGGTGGAACACGACGATGTCGCCGATGTGCGGGGAAGAGAAATCCATGGCCAGGCGATCAACCAGGACCCGCTGGTTGATGTGGACGGTGGGAAGCATCGATCCGCTGGGGATGCGGTATGGCTTCACCAAGAACGCCTGCACGGCGAGCGCCAGCCCGAGCGCGGTGGCGACGATCACCGCAAGCTCGATCAGCGTGGCTGCCGGCGACCGGCGAGCCTTCGTCACTCCTGCTGTTCGCCGGCGGACTCCTCCGTGGCCGCCGGACCGGCGTCCTGCGGCGCCGTCGGGATGTCCGACTCCCCAGCTTCCGCGGCGCCCGCCTCGTCCTGTGCCTCGGCGTCGGCCTCGGCTTGTGCGCCGGCCTCGACCTCTGCTGCCGTCTCGGCGTCCGCGGCCGTCTCCGGTTCCGCGGCGGCCTCGGGCTCGGCGTCCTGGCTGACCTCGGCGGCGGGCTCGAGCTCCGGCTGCTCCTCCGGCGCCGGCGGCTCCTCGGGAACCTCGGCGTGCAGCAGCGCACGCTCGACCGCGGCCTCGGGGGCGGTGCTCCGACGCTCGCGGACTCGAGCGCGCTTACCCACGCGCCCGCGCAGGTAGTAAAGCTTGGCGCGCCGCACGTCGCCTCGGGCCGCCACCTCGATGCGCTCGATTTTCGGCGAGTGCAGCGGGAAGGTCCGCTCGACGCCGACCCCGAACGACTGCTTGCGAACCGTGAACGTTTCTCGGGCACCGTGGCCCTGGCGCTTGATGACGACGCCCTCAAACACCTGCGTGCGCCGCCTCGTGCCCTCGATCACCTGGAAGTGGACGCGCAGACGGTCGCCGGCATCGAACGCCGGTACACGGCGAAGCTGGGCGCGCTCCAGGCTGTCGATCACGGTGCTCATGATGGGGCAGGTTCCCTGCCACATCGAGCACCCGGCGATGCTCGATGTTGGGGCGTGGCGCGCAGCACAGTCCGCGTGCGCGAGGGGCTATGGTAGCGGACCGCGCGCCGCGCTCTGACGCAGACGCCATTCGCGGATCCGGGCATGATGACCTGAGAGCAGCACGTCCGGCACCCGCCAGCCTCGATACTCCGCCGGGCGCGTGTAATGCGGGTACTCGGGCGCGCCCCCGAGCGCGTCGCTGAAGGACTCCTCCACCGCCGAGCGCGGGTCGCCCAGAGCGCCCGGCAGCTTGCGCAGGACCGTGTCGCACAACACCATCGCAGCGAGCTCGCCGCCGGCCAGGACGTACCGGCCGATCGAGACCTCGTCGGTTGCGAAGTGCTCGACGATTCGCTGGTCGAACCCCTCGTAGCGACCGGAGAGCAGGGTCACGGCCGACTCGCGCGCGAGCTCCTCGACGAGCGCCTCGTCGAGCAGCGTGCCGCCGGGCGTCAGCGCGATGACCCGCCGGTCGGACCGGAGGTCCACGGGATCACGTCCGTAGCGCGCGCGGAGCGCGGCGTCGACGACGTCGACCCGCAGCACCATTCCGGCGCCCCCGCCGAACGGGGTGTCATCGACCTGGCCCGCGCTCAGCGGCGTGTGATCGCGATAGTTGACGTATTCCAGGCGGTGGCCGGCGGCCAACGCATTGACGACGTGGCGTTGGCGCTCGAACCAGGCGAACGCCTCGGGGAAGAGGGTGAAGACGTCGATCTGCACCGGAACTTGCGGCGCTCGACGCGGCGCTCAGGACTCCCCTAGGAACTGGAGGTCGATGTCGATCCGGCCCCGCTCGAGATCGACCGCGCGAACCGCGTCTGAGACCAGCGGTACGAGCAGGTCTCCCTTGCCGGGTCGCTCTACCTCCAGCACCTCGCAGGAGGGGAGCTCGACCAGTTGCCTGACCGTCCCTACATCGCGCCCGCCATCGTGCACGGCGCAGCCGACCAGGTCCTCGGCCCACCACTCGTCGGGAGCGAGCTGCGGCGCCCGGGAGCGCTCGACCATGATGTCCTTGCCGCGCAGCGACTCCGCCGCGGTGCGGTCGTCGTGACCGGCGAGGCGCAGAATCGGGCTCCGGTCGGTCCCCGCCCGCCGCGTGATCGCCAGCTCCCGCTCATCAATCCGCACGCTGTCGGCCTCGCGCAGGAGTTGCGCGTTGGGCCGCGTGACATGGAAGCTGCCGTCAAGCCCGTGGGGGCGCCCGACCCGGCCCGCGTGCAGCCACTGCGACGGATGGTTCACATCCGCGAGCGCATCACGCGTCCACGATGTCGACGAACACGCGGCGCTTGGTCCGGACCGCCGCGGTCTTGACGACGGTGCGCAGCGCCGCTGCCGTTCGTCCCCCCCGCCCGATCACGTTGCCGTAGTCGTCATCGGCCACCGACAGCTCGAGCACGACGGCGCCGTCGTCCTCCTCAACTTCATTGACGCGCACCTGATCGGGATGCTCGACCAGCCCCCGTGCCAGGTACTCGAGCAGCTCCTTCATCGCCGCGCGATCTACTGAATGCCCTGAGTGCGCAGCAGCTTGCTGACGGTGCCGCTCGGCTGCGCGCCGCGGGCGAGCCAGTCGCGAATCCGGTCCTCGTCGAGCTGGATCGTCGACGGGTTGGTCTGGGCGTTGTAGTGCCCGACGATCTCGATCACCCGCCCGTCGCGCTTGGCGCGCTGATCGGCGACCACCACCCGCCAGACCGGGTTCTTGCGTGAGCCGATGCGCGTGAGCCTTAGTCGAACTGACATTTCGAGTGTCGAGGTTAGCGTGCCTGGCGCATCAGCGCGCCGAGGTCGGGCATGCGGCCCTGCGCCACCGAGCGCATGACCTTGCGCATCTGCTCGAACTGCTTGATCAGCTGCTTGACGGCCTGGACGTTGGTCCCCGACCCCTTGGCGATGCGCAGCCGGCGGGAGCCCTTGATCAGCTCGGGATGCCTGCGCTCCTGGGGGGTCATCGACAGGATGATCGCCTGGATCCGGTCGAACTCCTTCTCGTCGACCTTGACGCCGCGCAGCTCCTTGCCCATGCCCGGGATCATCCCGATCAGCGACTGGAGCGGACCGAGCCGGCGGATCTGGCGCATCTGGTCGAGGAAGTCATCCAATCCGAACTCCGACTTGCGCAGCTTGCGCTCGAGCTCGGCCGCCTGCTCCTGGTCGTAGGCGGACTCGGCCTTCTCGATCAGGGTCATCACGTCGCCCATGCCGAGGATCCGCTGGGCCATCCGGTCGGGGTGGAAGCGCTCGAACTGGTCGAGCTTCTCGCCCGTGGACGCGAACAGGATCGGCTTGCCGGTGATCGCCTTGACCGACAGGGCGGCGCCACCGCGGGCGTCGCCGTCGAGCTTGGTCATCACGACCCCGTCGAACTGGACGACCTCGGCGAACTGCTCGGCGACGTTCACCGCGTCCTGGCCGGTCATCGCATCGACGACGAGTAGTACGTCGTGGGGCTTGACCGCCTTCTTGATGTTGGCGAGCTCGGCCATCAGCTCTTGGTCGACGTGGAGGCGACCGCTGGTGTCGATGATCAGCACGTCCTTGCCCTCGGACTGAGCGCGGTCGCGGGCCCAGGCGGCGATCTTGACCGGATCCTGATCGGTCCCTTGCTCGTACACGGTTGCGCCGGCCTGGTGCCCCACCTTGATGAGCTGGTCGACGGCCGCGGGCCGGTACACGTCGCACGCCGCCACCGCGACCGACGACCCGTGCTGCTCGCGCAGGTAGCGGGCGAGCTTCGCCGTGGCGGTCGTCTTGCCCGACCCCTGGAGCCCGGCCATCACCACGATCGTCGGCGGACGCGGTGAAAACGACAGCTCGCGCGCGGCGCCGCCCATCAGCTCGGTCAGCTCGTCGGAGACGATCTTGACCACCTGCTGGCCAGGGTTCAGCTTCCCGACCACGTCCGCGCCGAGCGCGCGCTCCTTGACCGCGCTCGTGAAGCTCTTGACGACCTTGAAGTTGACGTCGGCCTCGAGCAGCGCGAGCCGGATCTCGCGCATCGCGGCGTTGACGTCGTCCTCGGTCAGCGTTCCGCGACCGCGGACATCCGTCAGGGTGGCCTGGAGCTTCTCTGCGAGGGAGTCGAACATCTAGAGCTTCAGCGTACTGCGCGGGCTATTGCGTCACGAGCGCGCGGGCGAAATCGTTCGCGTCGAAAGGACGCAGGTCCTCGAGCTGCTCGCCGATACCGATCAGCTTCACCGGGATGCCGAGCTCGTGGCTGATCGCCAGTGCGATCCCACCCTTGGCGGTGCCGTCGAGCTTGGTCAGGACCAGGCCGCTGATGTCGACCGCCTCGGAGAACAGCTGCGCCTGACGCAGGCCGTTCTGGCCGGTGGTCGCGTCGACGGTGAGCAGCGTCTCGTGCGGCGCCTCGGGTATCTGCTTGGCGATCACGCGCCTGACCTTGCCGAGCTCGGCCATCAGGTCGTCCTGGGTGTGGAGGCGTCCCGCCGTGTCGATGATCACGACATCGGCGCCGTCGCGGCGGGCGGCGGCGATCGTGTCGTACGCGACCGCACCGGGATCGGTGTCGGGCGGGCCCTTGACGAAGCTCGCGCCGGCGCGCTGGGCCCACACCTCCAGCTGCTCGACCCCGGCGGCGCGGAAGGTATCCCCCGCGCCGAGCACGACCGACTTGCCGAGCTCCTTGCTCAGGTGCCAAGCGAGCTTGCCAATGGTCGTGGTCTTGCCCGTGCCGTTGACCCCAGCGACCAGGATCACCGTCGGCTGCGGCCGAAGGTCGATCCGGTCATCGTCGGAACGGGCGATGTCGGCGAGCAGTTCGGTCAGGCGAGCGGTCAGCGCCTCCCCCCCGCTGATGTTCCCCTCGGTGGCCTCGCGCTCGAGCTGCTCGACCACCTGTGCGGTGGTGCGCGCGCCGACGTCGGCATAGATCAGTGCCTCCTCGAGCCGCTCCCAGGTCTCGTCGCTGAGGTCCTCGAACAGCGTCGCCTGGATCTCCGAGGTCAGCGCCTGTCGCGTCTTGCGCAGGTTCTCCCGCAGCCGCCGGAACATGCCCCGGCGGCGCTCCTGGGTCTCCGGGGCGTCTTCGGGCTCGGGCGCCGGCCCGGCGCCGTCGACGATGAACAGGTCGCGCCAGTCGCGGGCCATGGACAAGGAAGGCTAGTGTCGCGCCACTAGGCTGCTTGTTCCTGCGCCGCCGGCAGGCGGCGGGAGATCACCTTCGAGATCCCGTCGGCACCCATCGACACGCCGTACAGCGAGTCGGCGGCCTCCATCGTCCGCTTCTGATGGGTGACCACGATGAACTGGGCCTGGCTCGAGTACGTGCGCAGCAGCTCGAGGAAGCGGTCGATGTTCAGATCGTCGAGGGCAGCCTCGACCTCGTCGAGGATGTAGAACGGGCAGGGGCGGGCGAGGAACACCGCGAACAGGAAGGCCAGCGCGGTCATCGACTTCTCCCCGCCCGACAGGAGCGTGAGGCGCTTCATGTCCTTGCCGGCGGGCGTGATCTCGATCTCGACCCCGAGCAGGTCCTCTTCCTCCTGCTCCTCGGGAGCGGCCGCGTCCTGGTCGCCGTCCTCGCCGTCGTCGGACTCGGGCTTTCCGTCCTCTGGCATCGGTTCTCCGCCGAGCACACGCGCGGGGCCGCCCTCGCGCTCGGTGACAAGCCGCAGGCGACCGCGACCGCCCGGGAACAGGCGTGCCGCCACCTGCTCGAAGTTGCGAGCGGCCGCCTCGAACGTCTGCTCGAAGCTCTCGCGGATCTGGCGATCCGTGTCGGCGATCAGCTTGTTCAGCTCACGCAGAGCGGTCTCCAGATCCTCGCGCTGGTGCTCGAGCTCCTCGACGTGCGCGAGCGCCTCCTCATACTCCGTCTGGGCGAGGGGGTTGACCGGCCCGAGCTGCTCGCGGCGGCGGGCCAGCCGCTCCAGCCGGCTGCGCAGCGCCTCGCGCTCCTGCACCGTGAGCTCGGTGTCCGCAGGCCCGGCATCGAGCTGGAGGCGGCCCGCGAGCTGTGCGAGGTCACGCCGGCACTCGTCGAGGCGATCGCGGACCCGCTCGAGCCGGACCTCGCTCTGGGTCAAATGCTCCCCGGCCTGGTGAAGCTGGGTGTGGAGGGCAGCCTCCTCGGTGGCGCACTCCTTGAGCTCGGCCGCGACGTGCTCGCCGGCTTCCCGGTCGGCACGGAGGGCCTCCTCGAACTGGGCGCGGCGCGCCGCGATCGCGCCCGCGACCCGCTCAAGCGCGCCCATCAGCGCCTGCACCGTCGGGATCAGGGCGCGGTCTCGCTCGGCCGCGGCCCGCAGACGCTCGATCCGGCCCTGCCGATCCGATCGCTCGCGCTCGGCCCGCTCGCGCTCCCCGCGGGCCGCTGACAGCTCGGCCGTGACCTGCATGCGCCGGCCGGCTTGCGGCCCGTCGTCGGGCGCGGCGCGGCGGCGGTCGATCATCGCTCGCAGGCGCCGCTCTCGCTCGGCCAGCTCGTCGCGCTGGTTGACCGCGGCGCGATGGGCGTCGATCACCTTCAGCGACTCCGCGTCGGCCGCGGCGAGCGCCTCGGTGACGCGATCGAGCGCCCGCTTGGTGCCGAGCTCCGCTTGGACGGCGGCTTCGCTCGTGCGCACCAGCTCATCGCGCCGGTTGCGCTCGGCGAGCACGCGCTCCTCCCCCACCGCCGGCGCCTGGCGGAGCTCGCGCGACGCCGAGGACCACACCCGGCCCGCCCGGGTCACGGCGACTCCACTGAAGTCGGCGGGGAGCTGGTCGAGGCTCTCGACTACCCAGGCCTCACGCAGCAGCCGGCGCACGAGCGCGGCGCCCTCGGCGGGCCCGCGGACGTGCCGGGCGAGCGACTCGGCGCTCGGAACGGGCGCCGCAGCGCCCTCGGACAGAACCGAGCTGTCCGTGCGATCGAGGACGAGAGCGCGGCCGCCGTCGGCGCCGGCGCGGTCGAGCAGCTCGCCCGCCGCGGTCCTGTCCGCGAGGACGGCCGCCCGGAGGCGCCCGTCGAGCGCCGCGGCAACCGCGAGCTCGTAGCCCGGATCGACCTCGAGCTGATCGGCCAGGACGGCAGCCCCTCCGGGGGCGGCGGTCTGGCTGCGCAGGAACTGGTTGCACGCGGCGAGCTCGCCACCCACGCGCGCGGCCTCCCGGCGCGCGACCTCGACCGCGCGTTCGGCCTCGCGCAGCTCGCCCCGCAGGCGCTCGAGGTCCGCCTGGGCGCGGTCGCGCGCCGCCCGCGCGTCCTCGACGACCCCGGCCTGGTCGCGGACGGCGTCACCGGCGGCGGCCAGCTGCGCTTCGAGCTCGGCCAGCTGGCGTGCCAACTCGGCCTCGCGGTCGCGTTCAAGCCGGGCCAGCTCGTTTTCGAGCTCCGCGATCCGCGCGTCGGCCTCGGGATCGAGCCGTTCGGTGTCAGCTGCATGCTGAAGCTGCCCGAGGAGCTCCTCGCGCCGCCCGAGGCGCTCCTCGACGTCGCGCGCGGCCGCCCTGGCCGCCTCGGCCCGGTAGCCGACGCGCTCCGCGGCCGACTGGGCCACGAAGCAGCGTCTCGAGAGCTCCTCGCGGTCCGCGCTGCGGCGGGCGAGAGCCTCCTCGGCCTCCTCCCGGCGGGCTCCGACGGCCGTGAGCGCCCGCTCGATCCCCTCGCGCCGGGCTCGGGCCTGGGCGGCCGCCGCCTGTGCCGCGGCCAGCTCCGCATCGTGGATCCGCAGGTCGTCCCGCGTCAGCTCCCATCGGGCCTCGAGCGTCTGACGCTCCAGGCGCGCGTGCAGTTCGGCGGCCTCGGCCTGACGCTTGAGCGGCCGCAGGCGCGAGCGCGCCTCCCGCTCGACGTCGAGCGCCCGGTCGAGGTTCTCCTGGGTACGAACCAGCTTCAGCTGCGCGCGGCGGCGGCGCTTACGGTGCTTGCCGAGCCCGGCGGCCTCCTCGATCAACATCCGCCGGTCGCGCGGCTTGGAGGTCACGATCGACTCGACCCTCCCCTGCGAGATGACCGAGTGCATCTCCTTGCCCAGACCGGTGTCCGACAGGACCTCGATCACGTCGACCAGGCGGCAGCGGGCCCCCGCCAGCCGGTACTCGCCTTCGCCGCTGCGATCCAGGCGACGCGCGATCGAGACCTCGGGCACGCCGAGCCCGAGGGTCCCCTCGCTGTCGTCGAGCACGAGCTCCACCTCGGCATTGCGGGCGGCCTGACGGCCCGGAGCGCCCCCGAAGATCACGTCCTGCATCGACTGGCCGCGAACCGCGAGCGGCGACTGCTCGCCGAGCGCCCACAGCACCGCGTCGGTGACGTTCGACTTGCCCGATCCGTTCGGCCCCACGATCACGCTGACGCCCGGACCAAACTCGAGGCGAGTGCGGTCGGGGAACGACTTGAACCCCTTGAGGACGATCGATTTCAGATACATGGACGGTGGATGAGTCCGCTCGTCATTCCAGCGCGTCCAGCGCCACCTGAGCGGCCTCCTGCTCGGCGTCCTTCTTGCTGCGGCCCCGGCCACGGCCGACCTCGACGCCCTCGATCGTCGCGCTGACCGAGAACACCCGGTCGTGGGGGGGCCCTTCCTCGTCGACCACGTCGTAGCTCACGAGCGCACCCCGGCGGGCGAGGCGTTCCTGAAGCGCGGACTTGAAGTCGACCGGATGCTCGAGGGCATCCTCGATCTCGGGTCCGAAGGCAGCGACAACCGCCTCGGCAGTTCGTTCGTAGCCGAAGGCCAGAAAGCAGGCGCCGATCACCGCTTCGATCACCGACGCAAGCACCCGCTCGGTCGAGATCAGGGCCGGCACGGTCGAGGCCGCCGCGACGGGTGCGGCCGCCTGCAGCCGGTCCGGCACCCCGAGCCGCTCGGCCACAGCGCGACACGAGCGTCCCGATACCGCCTGGGCGCGGATCTTGGTCAACCGGCCGGGGCCGAAGCGATCGGCCTCGAGGCGTGGGTACAGGTGTGAGGTCACCGCGAGCGAGAGCACGCTGTCGCCGAGGAAGGCCAGGCGCTCGTAGGAGTCCGAGCGCCTCGCCGTCCAGGACGCATGGGTGAACGCCGGGCGGCACAGGCCCGCGGGCAGCTCCTCGAGCAGTTCCCGGAGAAGGGCGGCAGGATCACCCTGACTTGGAAGCGGGATCGCGCTCACTCAGCATCGCGGCCTGCATTCGCCGGCGCCGACGCCTTGGCCCCGCCCCCGGTCACGTTCAGCACGAACTCCACGGCCTGTCCGACGGTCCGGATCTGCGCCGCCTGCTCATCTGAGATCCGCACTCCATACGTGTCCTCGAGCTCCTGGACGAGGGTGTACAGGTCGAGCGAGTCGGCCTCCAGGTCCTCCCGGAAGCGCGTCGCCTCGGAGATGGTCTGGGGGTCCACCTCGAGCTCGTCGGCGAGATGCCCCCGGATCACCTGGAAGATCTCTTCGCGGGTCACGGCATCGGAACGGTAGCCGCCGTTTCGGACGGGCCGGCGGGATCGATCGATTCAGACCCGTTAGGCGCTGATGACGCCCCGCGGGGCGGCCGCAGCGCCCCGGCCTGCTCGAGCGCCGTCCGCGTACGGCCGATCACGTCGTGCTGGACGCCGCGCGCCGCCACGTCGATGGCCCGCGCGAAGCCGTGTGCGCTGAACCGTCCGTGGGCCACCACGCCGAGCTGCCGCAGGCCGAGCATGTAGGCGCCGCCTTGGCCCTCGGGGTCGATCTCGTCGCGCAGGCGCTGGACGGAGGGGCTGATCAGCCGGTCGCCCAGACGGCCGCGGAGCGAGGTCTCGGCGGCCTCGCTGACCAGGCGCAGCGTGCGGCTCGAGACGCCCTCCATCAGTTTGAGGGCGATGTTGCCGGTGAATCCGTCCATGACCACGACGTCGGCCGCGCCCTCGGGGACCTGGGTCCCCTCGACGTTGCCGACGAAGTTCAAGCCGGCGCCGCGTGCGCCCGCCAGCTGCTCGTGGACGCTGACCAGGTCCGGTGTGCCCTTGCCCGGCTCCTCGCCGTTGGAGAGCAGCGCGACGCGAGGAGAGCGGATGCCCATCACCGCCTGGGCGAAGGCCGAGCCCATGTGGGCGAATTGAACGAGATGCTCGGGACGGCACACCGCGTTGGCCCCTACGTCGAGCAGCAGGACGGGCGACTTACCCGGGTTGGGGAGCGGAAGCGCCAGCGCGGGGCGGTACACGCCCCGGTCGCGACGGAGGTTGAACAGCGCGGCGGCCAGCGCCGACCCGGTCGATCCTCCCGAGACGAACGCCTGCGCGCGCCCGTCGGCCACCGCGCGAGTGGCCTGGACGATCGAGGCCTCGGGCGTGGTGCGGACGGCGTAAGCCGGATCGGCCTGCTTGGCGATCGAGATCGGGGCATCGACGACCTCGACCCCGCTCGGCACGGCTCCGATCTCGCCCGCCGGTCCGAACAGGAGGACCCGGATGCCGGTGACGGCCGCCCGCGCAGCGCCCGCCGCCACCTCCCGGGGGCCGAGATCCGCCCCGCCGGCGTCCACGGCGACGGTGATCACGCGAGGAGCCTAAGCGATCGGCTCGTCCCGATCAGGAGCGATCACCTCGCGCCCCTTGTAGCTGCCGCATACGGGGCAGACCCGGTGAGGAAGGCGAGGGCTGTGGCATTGGGGGCACTCGTTGTACGTCGGCGCGCTGATCTTGTGCTGCGAACGACGCTGGGTTGTCCGCGCGTGGGACTGCTTCTGCTTGGGGACGGCCATGGCGGCAGTGTAGCCGCGACTAAGGCGTCGCCGGTTTGTCGGATACTCGGCCGCGCCAGACGGTGGCGCCTCATTCGAAGCGAAGCTCCGAAAGGGCGGCCCAGCGCGGATCCGGCGCTTGCTCGTGGATGTGGTCGGGGCCTGCCTCGTTGAGGTTCGCCCCGCACACCGGGCACAAGCCGGCGCAATCGACCCGGCACAGGAGGTTCGCCGGCACGCTTAGAGCGAGCGCGTCGCGCGCCCACGCGTGCAGATCGAGCACGCCGTCCTTGACGTACGGCGAGGTGAGCTCGTCGCTCGAGTCGTCCTCATGCCTGGACCGGCCGCGCGCGGGGTGGGCCCGGCTCGCCGGTCCGGACAAGTGGGTCCCGCGGGACCCGGTCGGCTGCGAGACCTCGCGGGCGTCGACGTTGAACGTCGGCATGGCCGGCTCGAGGCAGCGCATGCACGGTCCGACCAGCGAGGCCTCGAAGCGCAGCCGCAGCGCGTATCCGCCCCCGGTCGTTCGCGAGACATCAAGCCGCACCGGAACGATCTCCGGCTCCACCGCGTAGGTGTCGCCGGCGAGCGAGAACGGCTGGATCGCGACGTTCAGGTCGAGGCGGCGGCCCTCGCCGGAGGTGAGGCGAAGTCCGCCCAGGTCGAATGTATCGGTGCGTAGGGGGGACATGAGGTCGAGCTTACCGCCGGGGAATTGCGTACCCGCTCAACGTTCGCCGCGCCCCTGCCGGCGCGCTTAAAGCCATCATTGAGGCGTGTCGCGATGGTTCCGGTCATACGGCTTTGCCGACGTCCTCGACGACCTGCTCGTGGGCGCCTACCCACTCGACGAGGACGACGTCGGGACGCTCTCGCGCCTGGGGATCCGCCGGGTGCTCAACCTGACCGAGGACGCGGAATATCGCCCCGGCGACCGCCGGACGGTGCAGCGCGCACTCGCGTCGGCCGGGATCGACGAGCGCCGACTCAGCCTGACCGACTACGGGGGACTGCCGGCCGAGATGCTCGAGGCGGCGGTGCAGGAGGTGAACGCGTGGCTCGACGAGGGCGAGCGCACGTATCTCCACTGCCGCGCCGGCTGGCAGCGCTCCGCGGCGGTCGCCGCCGGCGTCATCGCGCTCCGTCGCGGACTCGACATCGACCAGGCCCTCGACCACGTTCAGCGGCGCAAGCCGTCAGCCGATCCGCTCCCGCACCAGCGGGAGGATCTCCGGCGGTGGTGGGCGGGCCGCGCGGAGTTGTGACTCCGGGCGCTCAGGATGCATGCATCGCGAACAGCCCAATCCCGTTCGCGACACGTCGTTCGGCGCCGTCATCCGGGCGATTGAGCAGTGTGAGACCGGCGCGTCCGGGCAGCCGCACGACGATCGTGGTCGAGCCACCGTCGTCGAGGTTGACCGCATCGCTGACGCCCAGCCCGCGCACGAATGTCGCCAGGTCGGGCAGGTCCAGGCCGGGGACCCCCGCGCGGGATCCCTCGGTCGCCACCAGGTACATGGTGCGGCCACGGTCCGCGAAGCCCACCGCTGTCCGCGACGCGCCGCCCGACGTCGGCAACCCACCCTGGACGACCCCGCCTCGCACCAGCCAGTACTTGCCCCCGATCGCGAACTGGAAAGGCACGGGCGCGGTCGTCCGCTGGCCGTACGTGACAGACACGGCCTGGCCGATCCGAAGACGCGCGAGAGCGCGGGCGCCGGCCCCGGCGCCGAGGAGCACATAGCTCCCCGCCGGGACCGGACCGCCACCGGCGTGATCGCTCACCCGCACTACACGGCCATCGTGGATCAACGCCTCCGCCACCGGCCGCAGCCCGCGGACGGCGCCGGCGCGCGGATAGCTTCCCCAAGCGGGCGTGAACAGTCCGACGCCGTCGGGCGCCAGCATCGGCGGATAGCCCGGGTTGGCGTCGTTGAGGTCCGACAGTGCTCGCCGGCCGCCCGGAAGCGTCACGAAGCCTTGGAGCGACACGTTCGAGATCCGCCCGAGGCCATCGGTCCCCACGCCGGCGGCGAGACCGCGTCCGGGCTGGGGCGCCTTGAGCAGGCGGGCGCCGTCGACCACGGGGCCGACCGGCGCGCCGCTCTCGCCGATGTTGAAGAAGTCGCCGTTGATCGCGGCGAACGCGCCTGCCGCGCTCGCCATCGCCGAGACGGTCCGCACGGCCGCGATGGAGCCCGGGTAGAGCAGCCCGGCCCGAACGCCGGGGTCTGCGAGGTCGACTCGGATGACGTATGCCTCGATCGGGCCGCCGGGACCGGCCTCGCGAATGCGCTCCAGGACGGTTCCGGGACCGATCGCCTGCTGGGTCCTCGTCGGCCTCGCGGCGGCCGGCGCCGTCGCCACGGCGGTGCCGAGGGCAGCCGCGCACAGCACGATGACCACCCCGGCTCGCAGGCCGCGCAGCGTCCCTATGGCACCCACCGCTCGCCGGCAGGCGTCACCGTCAGCTCGTGGGTGTAGGCGCGGGCGCCCTGCTCGACCAGGAAGCGGACCGCGTCGGCCACTTGGGTCATGTCGGCCAGCGCCTCGCTGGGATGTCCTTGCGTGAACGCGGCGGTCTTCGGCGACTCGATCGTCGCGTCGACCGCGAGCAGGGCGACGTGGATCCCCTCGCCGCGCAGCTCCTGCGCGGCGGCCTGGACCAGCGCGCGGGTCGCGAACGCACCCGCGGCCCACAGGCCGCGTCCGGGCATCGCCCGGCGGGAGGAGCCGCCGGTGATCTGCACGAGCGCTCCACCCCCGCCCGCGCGCAGGGCCGCGGCGCCGGCGGACAGAAACACGAACGCCTGCTCGGCGACCGCCACCGTCCAGCCGCGGAACGCGTCGAGATCGGCCTGCGACAGCTCGCCGCCGCCGAACGGGCCGCTGCCGGTGGGCCGGGCGGCCGTCACCGCGTTGACCACGGCGTCGACCGAGCCGGACTGCTCGCGCGCGGTCGCGAGCGCGGCGGTCAGCGCGTCCGGATCAGAGGCGTCGGCCGCAATCGCCAGGGCGCCTCGTTCGCGCACCTGGGCGAGCGTGTCGTCGCTGAGCGCCACCCCGGCCGCGTTCCAGCCTTGCGCCAGGAAGTGATCGATGATCGCTCCGCCCAGGTTCCGCGCCCCGAGCACCACCACCGTCTTGGGCATGCCCGGAGACTACGGGTTCCACGGAGGCGGCTCGAGAAACGTCCTTATACGGGACGTTTGTCGAGCCGGCTTGCTGGTGGGCGCTAGTCCGCGGCCCGGAGGCGGCGCATCGTCAACTGCTCGGGTACCCGCTCCGTACCGCCCGCGCCGCCGCCCGCGTCACCCGCCTCGAGCTCCGCCACGCGCACCGTCCGGGCGCTGACCGTCACGTGCTCGAGCTCGCCGAGCTCGCGACCCGCCGCCACCGAGCCGTGGTCCTCGAACCGGCGCGCCGCCGGCAGGACCCGCGCCTCATACGATCCCACGGCCTCGTTGTACGCGCGGACGGTGCTGTTCAGGCGCGTGCCGAGCGTGCCGAGCAGGCTCGAGAGCTTGACCAGGCGCCCGTGCAGCTCGCGGCCGAGCTCGGAGATGGCCTGGGCGGACTCGGCCACGCGCTCCTGCTGCCAGCCGTAGGCGACCGCGCGGAGCATGGCCAGCAGCGTGGTCGGGGTGGCGATCAGCACCCGGCGCGCCATCGCGTCCTCGATCAGCGCCGGGTCGGCCTCGAGCGCGGCGCCGTAGAGGTGCTCGCCCGGTAGGAACATCACGACGATGTCCGGCGCCGAGTCCAGGCCCGCCCAGTAGGCCTTGTCAGCCAGCGCCTTGACGTGCCGGCGCAGGAGCCGGGCGTGGTCGCGAAGGTGGCGCTGGCGCTCGTCCTCGTCGCGCGCCTGGTATGCGTCGAGCACGCCCTGGAGCGGCGCCTTGGCGTCGACCACCACGTGCTTGCCACCGGGCAGGCTGACCACGAGGTCGGGCCGTAGCGTCGACTCGTCCCCGGCCACCGGGGACTGCTCGAGGAAGTCGCAGTAGCGGACCATGCCGGCCAGCTCGACCACGTTACGCAGCTGCATCTGCCCCCACTGCCCCCGGGCATTCGGCTTGCGCAGCGCGGTGACGAGCGCGCCCGTCTCGGTGCGCAGCCGCTCGCCGGTCTCGGCCAACGTCTTCAGCTGCGCCTCGAGGCGTCCGCGTGACTCGCGGCGCTCCTGGTCGAGCTTCAGCAGCTGGGCGTCGACCCGCCCGAGCTGCTCGCGAAGCGGCGCCACCAGCTGCTCGACGGCCTGCTGGCGCTTGTCGAGGTCGCCCTTGGCCTCCGCCTGGGTGGCCCGCAGCTGGGCCCGCGCGAGCTCCGAGAGCTGCGCCATGCTCGCCTGTAGCGCCTCGGCGCTGAGGGCCTTGAACGACACCGACAGCCGCTCCTGCGCGTCGTTGATCGCGGCCAGGCGCTCGGCCGCCACGGCCCGCTCGTGCTCCGCCTCGGCTCGGGCTCGGACCAGCTCCCGCTCGAGCTCGACGGCCCTCGCCGCCTCACGCGAGAGTGAGCGCAGCCGCGGGCGGAGCGCAGCGAGTACAGCGCCGGCGCCGGCGAACAGACCGATCAACAACCACAGAGCGTTCATGGACGCCGAGGATGGCGCGGCCCTCGGACAGAACGTTTCGCCCGCTCACGCGATGCTTTCGAAGATTGTCGGTGGCGCCTCGGCCCTGCAAGAATCGTTGCATGGAAGAGGATCGGATACGCCGCCGGGTCACGGTGCACGGGCGCGTCCAAGGCGTGGCCTTCCGCGCCTCGCTCCGCCAGCGGGCGGACGCCCATCGCGTCGACGGCTGGGCGCGCAATCGCTCCGACGGCGCCGTCGAGGCAGTGTTCGAGGGCAGGCCCGACGACGTGGGGCGCCTCGTGCGCTACTCCGAGACCGGACCCCGTCACGCGGAAGTCGACAGCGTCGACGTCCGTACAGAGGAGCCCGAGGGCCTCAGGGGGTTCGAGATTCGCTAAGCCCGGCCACGCGGACCCAGAAGGCGTCGAGGAGCCGCCAGGCCCGGACCCGGTTCTCGGCGTCGCGCCGGCGAGTCTCGGCCAGCAGGCGGTCGGGATCGACGTCAGCACCGTCCAGCCGGTCCTCAGCGCCGTCGACCCAATCGGCCACGATCTCCGGCGTCACCTCCGGGTGAAACTGCACGGCCAGGCTCCGCCCGATCGTGTAGGCCTGGGGGCCGGCCGGGCTTTCGGCCAGCACGGAGGCGCCGGGCGGCGGCGTAAAGGTGTCGTAGTGCCACTGAAGCCACGGCCCCACCGGCACGAATTCGGGCTCGCGGGTGCTAACCGCCACCCATCCGATCTCGGGACGCGGCGCCGGCATCGCGCGGGCACCGAGTGCGCGGGCCAGCAGCTGGCTGCCGAAGCAGATGCCGAGCACCGGCACGTCTGCATCGAACGCGTCGCGCAACACCGCCAGCTCGGTCCCCAGCCAGGGCACCCGGTCGTCATAGGCGGCGTACTCCGAGCCGAGCGACACGACAAGGTCGTAGCCAAGCGGGTCCCGTTCGCGCCGATCGCCTCTGATCAACCAGACGTCCTGCTCGGCTCCGCGCGCACCAAGCCAGTCGCTCACGTGCCCGGCGGGTCCGTTGTCGTCGTGCTGGATGACAAGCGCGCGCACGGCGTAGCTCAGCCGGCGAGCGCGGCCTCGAAGGCCTGACGCGCCTCGTCGCCTCGCACAGCGAACACCACCCGCTCGATAGAGGAATCGCCGGGTGGGCGGGATCCCAAGTATCTGCGAACTTCATCAATCTCAATCCTGGCCGCTTCCTCGAGCGAAAAGCCCCCGACGCCGGTCCCGAAGGCCACGAGCGCCAGCGACCGAACTCCCAGCTCATCGGCCTTGCGCAGCGTCGAAGCGGTCGCGCCGCGGATGATCTCCGCCGAGGTGGGTCCGCCGAGGCGCATCGTCGCGGCGTGGATCACCCACTTGCACGGCATCTCGCCGCCGGTCGTCTCCACCGCCTCCCCTAGCCCGATGGGAGCGACCAAGGAGCTCTCGCGCTGGATCGACGGCCCGCCGGCGCGCGAAATTGCGCCCGCCACGCCCCCGCCGTGCTTCAGATCCGTATTCGCCGCGTTGGCGATCGCGTCGACTTCGAGCTTCGTGATGTCCGTATCGAGAACCTCGATCACGGACAACAGGCTAGGAGACCTCGGCGGGCTCTTCCTTGCCGGCGAGCCGCTCGCGACCCCGGCGCACGGCCGCGATGAACTTCGACAGGTTCACCTCGAGCGTGTTGAGGATCTCGTCGGCATAGTCCTCGGCGCCGAGCCGGATCTCGCGCTCGCGGGCCCGCGCATCCTCGATGATGTCCTCGGCCGCGCGTTCGGCGTGCTTGGTGATCTCCTCCTCGGAGACCATCCGCTCCTGCCGCTCGCGGGCCTCCTTGACGATCCGCTCGGCCTCGCGCTTGGCCTCGGCCAGCATCTCCTGGCGCTCCTTGACGATCCACCGGGCCTGCTTGATCTCCTCGGGGATCGTGGCGCGCATCTGGTCGAGGATGTCGTAGATCTCCTCCTTGTCGACCCGCACCTGATCGGTCAACGGCACCGCCCGGGCGTTGTGGACGAGGTCGTCCAGCTTGTCGATCAGAACCAAGACATCCATCTCTAAGAACCTCTGTTTCGTTAGCGTCCTAGCCGTTCCTTCAGGGCCTTGGCTACGTCCGCGGGGACCAGGTCATCGATTTCCCCGCCGAAAGTGGCAAGTTCCTTGATGCCGCTCGAGCTAAGGAAACTGTACTTGGCCGAGGCCATCAGGTAAACGGACTCGATCTCTGGGTCCTGCCGGCGGTTGAGCTGATTCATCTCGAGCTCGTACTCGAAGTCCGAGATCGCGCGCAGTCCCTTCACGATCGCCATCGCGCCGCGCTCGCGCGCAAAGTCGACCAGCAGTGTGCTGAACGGCTCGACGCTGACGTTGGCGAGATCCTGCGTGGCGCCCTTCAGAAACCCGACGCGCTCCTCCGTGCTGAATACCGTCGAGCCCTTGCGCCAGGGCAGATTCACGACCGCCACGACCACGTGGTCGTACATCGCCGAGGTGCGCGTGATCACGTCGAGATGCCCGTTGGTGACCGGGTCGAAGGTGCCGGGACAGAGAGCGATGCGGTTATCGGGGGCCATGGATTCGGATCAGGGTGTCGCCGTAGCGGCGCTCGTCGAGGAGCTCTAGCTCGAGCTCGAGCGGAGCCCGCCGGTCGCTCTCGGTCGCTACCCGCGCCCCGGGGGCGAGCACCGGGCCAAGCGCGGCCGAAAGCTCCCGCCCGAGGGCGCTCGCGCGCCGATATGGGGGATCGAGGAAGACCAGATCGTATTGACGAGCGTCGCGGGATGCGCTTCTGAGATAGGCGAGCGCGTCCTGACGGCGTACGACCGCCTCGGCCCCGACCGCCTCGAGGTTACGCTGGATAGCGGCCACCGCGGCCTGCGAGGAGTCGACGAAGGTGGCATCTGACGCGCCCCGCGACAGCGCCTCGATGGCCAGAGCGCCCGAGCCGGCGAACAGGTCGAGCACCCGGGCGCCGTCGACCGAAGTCCCGAGGATCGAGAACAGGGCCTCCCGCACCCGATCGGAGGTGGGCCGGGTAGCGCGACCCCGGGGCGCGACCAGCGAGCGCCCCCCAAACCGTCCCGCGACGACCCTCACGCCCGGATCGGCGCCAGCGCCTCCGCGCCGTAGGCCTGCGCCAGGGCATCGGCGAGCAGGGCGTTGTCGGGATCCGCCAGCTCTGGGTCGACCGCCACGACCCGCTCGGCGAAGGCCCGCGCCCGTTCGAGCAGCTCGAAATCGCGGGGTAGCTCGGCGACCCGGAACTGCGCCAGGCCGTGCTGACGGGTTCCGATCAGCTCACCCTCGCCGCGCAGCTCGAGGTCGATCTCCGCGAGCTTGAAGCCATCGGTGTGGTCGGCCAGCGCCTTCAAACGCGGCGAGTCCTTGGACCCGAAGAGCAGGCAAATCGAGTCGTGCTGACCCCGGCCGATGCGCCCCCGGAGCTGGTGCAGCTGCGAGATCCCGTAGCGGTCGGCGTCCTCGACCAGCATCACGGTGGCGTTGGGCACGTCGATCCCGACCTCGACCACCGACGTCGCCACGAGCACGTCCGCGGCGCCCGTGGCGAAGGCGGCCATGGCCTCCTGCTTGACGGCCGGACGCAGCTGACCGTGCACGAGGACGACGTCGAAGTCGCGAAACTCGCCCGCGCGGAGACGCTCGAACTCGGCCGTCGCGGCGCGCGCCTGGAGGACCTCGGATTCCTCCACCAACGGGCACACCACGAAGGCCTGCCGGCCGGCCCGGAGCTCGTCCCGGATGCGCTCGTAGGCCCGCTCTCGCTCGCGCTCGGTCGAGCACACGTAGGTCTTGATCGGCCGCCGGCCGGCGGGCAGCTCGCGCAGCACGGTGAAGTCGAGGTCGCCGTAGCCGGCGAGCGCGAGCGTCCGCGGGATCGGGGTGGCGGTCATGTGTAGGACGTGCGGGTGGTGCCCGTCGCCCGCCTTGGCATCGAGGGCCGCCCGCTGGCGGACCCCGAAGCGGTGCTGTTCGTCGACCACGGCAACCCCGAGCCGGGCGAACTGGACCGCATCCTCGATCAGCGCGTGCGTGCCGACGATCAGCGGCAGCTCGCCGCTCGACAGCTTGCCCAGCAGATCTGTACGCCGACGCCCGGGCGTGGATCCAGTGAGGAGCCCGATCGGCACGACAGCACCCGGCATCAATTTCTGGACGGTGGCGAAGTGCTGCTCGGCCAGCGTCTCGGTCGGGGCCATCAACGCGCCCTGGTAGCCGTGCTCGACGGCCCGCAGCAGCGTGTACAGCGCCACCACGGTCTTGCCCGACCCGACCTCGCCCATCAGCAGGCGCTGCATCGGCTGTCTGCGCGCGAGGTCCTCGTCGACTGCCCGGAGCGCCAGCGTCTGGTCGCCCGTCAGGGCGAACGGCAGCATGTCCGACAGCCAGCGCGCGGTCAGCTCGCGCTCGGAGCCGAGCACCGGCGCGGAGGCGGCCGCGCGCCGGGCGCGCCGCCGGCGCAGGAGCGCCAGCTGGACGAGCAGCAGCTCGTCAAAGGCCAGCCGCCGCCGGGAGCTCTCCATCGTGTCGTCTGAGGACCCAAAGTGGGCCCCGGTCAGCGCGGCCGCCCGCTCCGGGAGTCGCTCGCGGACCCGCACCGCGGCCGGCAGCGGCTCGATCACGTCCTCGAACGCGGAACGGTGTTCGTTGACGAGGGCGAGGATCTGGGTCGAGGTCAGCCCGTCGGTGGCGGGGTAGTGCGCCACCGCGCCTTGCCCGCTCACCGCATCCGAGGTCCTCGCGTGCGCCTGGACGCGGAACCTACGCCGGGCCTCGAACTTGCCGTGCAGCGCCAGCCGGGTGCCCGCCGGATAGCGCTGTTCGAGCCACGGCTGGTTGAAGAACGTCGCCTTCATCGCGCCGCTCTCGTCGGCCACCGTCGCCTCGACGAGCGGGCGCATGCCCCGGCGGCGGACCGACCGCGAGGAGATGCTCTTGACCTGCACCACGACCGTGGCGCTGTCGCCCGGGAGCAGCTCGGCGACCGCACGCGCCTCGCGCCGGTCGCGCGGCAGGTGCAGCAGCAGGTCCTCGACGGTGCGCAGCCCGAGCGCCTCCGCGGCGCGCTGGGCCTTGGGGCCGTCGACGCTCAGCTTCGCCCTCAGCTGCGAGGGGCGCGGATAGCGGACGGGGGCGTCCCGGAGCTCCGGCTCATCCAGCGGCTCAGGGCTGGCGAATGCGGTGGCGGCCATCGGTGCTCGGGTGGGAGATTCGTCTAGAAGACGGCCGCATCATCAACGTCGGGGCGGACGCGAACGAGGTTAAACATCGCCGTGCCGCAGGTCGAGCCACACACCGCCCCCCATTTCATGCCATCCGAGGACGCGGACCAGCAGGTCTTGCTCGCGCTGCTGGCACGCAGCGGCCTGCTCGATCCCGGCGACTGGCCCGAGCTCGACCGCTGGACCGCGGTACTGCGGCGCGCCACCGGAGCCGCCGTGGCCGCGCTTTCGGTCCCCGTGGGGGAGCGCACTCTGATCAAGAGTCTGTGGGTCGGAGAGGCGACCGGGCCACAGGCGACGGAGCTTCCCGCCGGCGAAACGACGGAGCGGTTCCTCAGCGGCAAGGTCGACGCCCCGGCCTGGCTCGACGGCCGCCAGTCCTACCTCGAGGCGCCGGTCAGAGTTGGAGGAGGGTCGGCGGCGCCTGACGGCGGCGCCTTGGACGGGCAGGTGCTGGCTCACCTCTGCGTCGCCGATTCCGCGCCGCGCGACTGGGACGCCCGGGACATGCAGATCCTCGACGACGTCACCGCCGCGGTCGCCGCCGAGGTTCGCCTCCGCCTGGCCAAGGAGGACGCGCTGCGCGTCCACGAGCTCGTCGCCTCGCAGCACCGCGTGCACGAGCTGATCGCGGGCGGGGCGCCGCTGCGAGAGGTGCTGGTCGAGCTCGCCGAGGGCATCGAACGCCATGACCCCTCGGTGACTCCCTGCGTCGTGCTGCTCGATCGCGAGGCGGGGGTGCTGCGACCCGGCGCGGGCCCGTCGCTGCCGCCTCACTACCTGGCGGCGATCGACGGCGTGGTGATCGGACCCAACGTCGGCGCCTGCGGCTCGGCGGCGTGGTCGGGTCAGTTGACAATCTCCGACGACATCGCCGAGGACCCGCGTTGGACGCCGATCCGCGAGTTCGTCCTCGGCGTCGGCCTGCGCCACTGCTGGTCGATGCCGATCAAGTCGCCGGCCGACGAGGTGCTGGGCACGCTGGCCCTTTACGGCCCGCGGCCGCGGACGCCGCGACCCGAACACCTCGCGCTGATGGAGGACGGGGCCCGCCTGGCCGGGATCGCGATCGAGCGCCACCGCGCGCTCGAGCAGCTGATCTACGACGCGCGGCATGACGGGCTAACCGGCCTGCCCAACCGCAGCGCGATCTTCGAGGTGATCGACGAGGCGATCGTCCGGGCGGGACGGGCGGGGCCAAATTCTGCGGCGGCCGTGATGTTCATAGACCTCGACGGGCTCAAGACGCTGAACGACACGCTCGGCCACGACCGCGCCGACGAGGTGATCCGCGAGGTCGCCGAACGTCTGTCAACTGCAGTCCGCGGGAGCGACTTCGTCGGCCGTTTCGGTGGCGACGAGTTCGTGGTGGTCGCCGAGGGCGTCGCCGACGAGGCCCAGGCGGCCAGCCTCGGCTTCCGGCTGCTCGAGGCGATCTCGCGGCCGCTACCGGGAATCGAGACGACCGTCGCCACCGCCAGCATCGGGATCACGCTCGTCACTGACGCACAATCCGATGGCCGTGAGGCGCTCCGCCAGGCCGACAGCGCCATGTACGAAGCCAAGCGCGCCGGTCGGGACCGCCTGTCGTTCTTCGGCGGAAGTCGGCGCAGTCACGAAGGTCGCCGCCTGGCCCTGGTGCGCGAGCTACGCGGTGCCGAGAAGCGTGGCGAGCTCGGAATCGCCTTCCAGCCGGTGTTCGGCTTGGAGGACGGCGAGCTGGTCGGGGTGGAGGCGCTCCTGCGCTGGAACAACCCGGCGCTTGGCCCGGTGTCTCCGGCCGATTTCATCCCGGTCGCCGAGGACACGGGCCTGATCGTCCCGATCGGGGCGTGGGTGCTGCGCGAGAGCTGCGAGACGATGAGCCGGATCGTCGCGCGCGTCGGGCGGACGCTCGAGCTGTCGGTGAACGTCTCCGCACACCAGCTCTCGCGCCCCGGGTTCGCCAAGTCGGTGAAGCAGACGCTGGCCCACGCGCAGTGGCCGTCGGAGCAGTTGACACTCGAGATCACCGAGACCGCGCTGGTCCGCGCCGACACGATCGCCGCGCGGACGCTGCGCGAGCTCGAAGCGGACGGAATCCGCATCGTGCTCGACGATTTCGGCACCGGGTTTTCGTCGCTGTCCTGGCTCAAGGAGCATCCGGTGGACGCGATCAAGATCGATCGCAGCTTCGTCTCCGGGCTGGGCGAGGACTCGCGCGACCAGGCCATCGTCTCCTCACTAATCGGCCTCGCCCGGGCCCTCCGCTGCACGGTGACCGCCGAGGGCGTCGAGAACGAAGACCAGCTGATCGCGCTGCGCCTGCTCGAATGCGAGCGCGTTCAGGGCTTCCTGCTGGCTCGACCGCTCTCTCCCGAAGCGCTCGAGGTCCTGCTGGCCGGCGAGCAGCAGCCCGCTACTCGGCCGATAGCAGCCACCACTGACCCGGCTGACCTCCGTCGGATAGCTCGAATTCGACATCTCCGTGGGCCAGCGCCTGTACCGTCCCGTCGTCCAGTGGCGCGTCGGCGCCCCGCAGACAGGTGATCAGCTCGGCGTCCTGGGCGAGCTGCTCGAGCACCTCGCGCAGCGCTTCCCGCGGCCGTCCCCAGGCGACGATCTCCTCCTCGATGTAACCGACCGCGTCGCCGGCGCGGAACCGGCCGGCGGCGTCGTCGCGCCGCGCCGGCGCAACCGCACCCGTCCGCACGTGCTCGAGCGCCCGTCGCATCGCCTGGGCGTTGTGGGAAGCATCCAGCCTCGGGTCGAGCGTGACCGCGGCCGCCAGCCCGGCCTGGGGGGAGAGGGACGGCACGACCGAAACCGACTTGTCGGACAAGCCCGCGGCGCGTCGGGCGGCCTCGAGCGCGGCGGAGCTATTCGGCAGGACCACAACCTGCTCGGCTCCGGAGGCGTGAATCGCGGCCAGCAGGTCCAGGCTGCTCGGGTCGAGCGCGGGTCCCCCGTCGATCGCGTGCACGCCGAGGCTCTCGAACAGCGAGCGCATCCCCGCCCCGCTGGTCACGGCGATGGCGTCGGACAGAACCGGCTCGGGCTCCGCCGGCTCGGGCGCCACCCTGCGCTCCTCGCGCCGCTCTACCTGTGCCCGCATGTCGGCCACGTCCAGATGCGAGATCGTGCCGTAGGACTCGAACATTGCGGTGACCGCGTCTGGATCGTCGGTGTGAATGTGGACCTTGAGGGTGCTCTGATCACCGACGATCAGCACCGAGTCACCGTGGCGCTCGAGCGCCGGGTGATACATCCGCGGCTCGAGCTCCGTGCCGGTGACGGCGAAGCTCGCGCAATACCGGTAGGTCGTCGAGAAATGCTGCGGGCGAGTGACCTGGACCCGCCCCGGCGGGTGGGCCTGTATCTCGACCGGTTGACGCTCGCGGTCTCGCAGCGCGCTGATGATGCCCGCGAACACGACCGTCAGCGCGTAGGCACCGGCGTCGACCACGCCCGCCCGCCGCAGCGCCGGCAGCAGATCCGGCCCGCGCTCGAGCGAGCCCTTCCCGGCGTCGAGCCCGCGCTCGACGAGCGCGGCGATGACCGCGTTCTGGACCTCGGCATTCGCGTCGGCCGGGAGCCTCGCGTCGCGCATGCGCGCCAGGTCCGAGGCGATCTGAACGCCCATCTCGCGGGCCACGGTCAGGATGGTGCCCTCGACCGGCTCGCGTACCGAGCCGTAGGCCTGGTCGACCGCGCGCGCCAGCGCAGCGCTGATCAAGACGGGATCGACCAGCTCGCCGGGCCGGCTCGCGAGCTCCTCGGCCGCGCCGCGGATCAGCTGCGACAGGATCACGCCCGACGTGCCGCGGGCGCCCAGCAGAGCCGCGCGCGCCACCGAGGCCACGATCTCATCCCGGCTGATCCGCTCGACCGTCCCGGCGGGGGACGCGGTGGCGAGACGGTCCAGTTCGTCCAAGACGGCGCGCAGCGTGAGCACCATGTTGTCGCCGGTGTCGCCGTCGGGCACCGGGAACACGTTGAGCTCGTTGACCTCCTCGCGGTGGGCCTCGAGCGCCGCCAGACCCGCCTCGATCAGGGCGCGGAACCGCAGCAGGCTCGGATCTGAACCGGCGGGGCGATCAATGACCGGAGGGGAACGCAGCAGGCTCGAATCCGACCCCGGCGCCGGCTCCGAGGCGGCGGCCGTCACGCGGCCTTGGTGACCTTTCCGGCCTTGAGGCAGCGTGTACACACGTAGACCCGCCTCGGCGTCCCGTTGTCGTCGATACGGACCCGCTGCAGGTTCGGGTTGAAGCGGCGCCTGGTGGCGACCATCGAGTGGCTGCGGCTATTGCCGAACGCCGGCGCCTTGCCGCACACGTGACAGACCTTGGCCATGGCCGGCCAGTATAGCTTCAGGCACCGTTTCACCCACGCGCGTCTGGTCGCCATCTTGCGCCCCTGAGCGGGGCTGTTTGTGAGAGTCCTCGACGATTCGTATTCTTTGCGACGGGTAATGAGGCGTTTCGATGGGTGATCACCCCCACGCGGACGTGCGCGCCCAGCGGGAGTTGGGGCTCCCAGGGCGTTATGAGCCGGTCCGCCACATTGCCACCGGAGGGATGGCTTCGGTGTGGTGCGCCCGCGACCAGGCGCTCGGGCGCAACGTGGCCATCAAGCTGCTCGCCGAGCGCTTCGCGGACGACGAAAGTGGCGCGGAGCGGTTCATGCGCGAGGCACGCGCGGCGGCCCGGCTGTCCGGACACCCGAACGTGGTGATGATCTACGACGTCGGCGAGACCGACCCGGCCGGGCTCGAGCAGCCGCGGCCGTTCATCGTGATGGAGTACCTCGCCGGGGGGACGGTCGCTGACGCGCTCCGGGTCGACTCGGTCCGCCAGGTGCACGCGGTCAAATGGCTCCACGAGGCGTCTGCCGCGCTCGATTACGCCCACAGCCGCGGCGTCCTGCACCGCGACATCAAACCCGCCAACCTGCTGCTTGCCCGCGATCGGACCCTGCACGTCGCCGACTTCGGCATCGCCCGGCTGGGCACCGAGGACACCATCACCGCGAGCGGCCAGGTGGTCGGCACCGCGGCCTACCTCGCGCCGGAGCGCGCGCTGGGCCGGCCCGCCACCGACGCCAGCGACCGCTATTCGCTCGCCGTGGTCGCCTACGAGCTGCTGGTGGGCGAGCGGCCGTTCAGCGCGACGCACTTCGCCGCGCAGGCCCGCCAGCATGTCGAGGATCAGCCGCCGGCGCCGAGCGCGCGCAACCGCGCGCTCCCGTCGGCGGTCGATGACGTGCTGGCACGCGGCATGGACAAGTGCCCCGAGCAGCGCTGGCCCACCGCGCAGGATTTCGCCCAGGCGCTCGAGTCGGCGCTGCGCGAGCCCGCCACCAGGCCGCTGCGGGCCGCGGTGGCGGCGATGCCCGTGACGAGGCCGATTCGGCCCGTCGCCGCCCCGGCCGGCCGCCCCGCGCAGTCACCGCGTCGCCCCGCCTCCTCCGCGCCCCGTCGCCCGGCGCCCTCGGCGCCCCGTCGCTCCGCCCCCTCGCCCCCGGACCCCGAGCGCAGACCGCGGCGGCGTGGTCCCCGCGTGTCCGCCCTCGCCGCCCTCGCCGCCGGCGCCGTGGTGGCGGTCGCCCTCGCCGGAACCCTCGGCAGCGGCGGTCAGCAGTCGCACTCCTCGGTCCGTGACCAGCAAGCGGCCGTCGCGAAGACGACCACCGCCCGGCGACCGGCGTCGCGCCCGAAGCGGGTCACGACGCCCCCGCCGCCCCAGACCCAGTCCCAGACCGTGACCGCCACGGCTGCTGCCGCCACCACGCCGCCGCCGACGGCCGACACGCTCGAGGCGCAGGGCCACCAGATGATGGACAACGGCGACTACGCCAACGCCGTCCCCGTGCTCCGCCAGGCGGTCGCGGCCGCGTCGCCGGACAGTCTCACCTACGCCTACGCGCTGTACGACCTGGGCCGCTCGCTGCGGCTCGCCGGGGACCCGCGCCAAGCCGTTCAAGTCCTGTGGCAGCGGCTGCAGATCCCCAACCAGACCGGGGTCGTCAGGCAGCAGCTGCAGCTGGCGCTGCTCGCGCTCGGGCAGCAGGCCAGCGGTGGCGCCGGTGCCACGCCGGGTCAACCAGGTCAACCGGGTCCCGGCGGGCATCACCACGGGCTTGGAGGCGGTCCACCACCCGGCCCGGGCCCCGGACCGGCCCAGGGCGGTCCCGGCGGCGGCAACGACCAGGGCGACTAACGCGCCGCCGGCAAACCGACCTGACTACGGGCGGTTGGCAGATTTCTCGGACATATTCCGAGTTTTCTGCCAAGCGAGCTCGTTCTTGACCGCCACCGAGGCCAGCGCGGCCTCCGCGGCGCTCCGGCCGGTGTCGCGTTTGGCGCCGCCGCTCACGCGCTCCAGGGCCTGAGCCATCGTGTCGACCGTGAGCACGCCGAACCCGCACGGCACGCCGGTCTGAAGCTGCACCTCCTGAATCCCCCGCGCCGCCTCACCGCACACGTAGTCGTAGTGGTCGGTCTCGCCCCGGATGACCGCCCCCAGGCAGACGATCGCCGCGTAGCGACCCGACTCAGCGGCGAACTTCGCCACCACAGGGAGCTCGAACGCCCCGGGCACCTCGAAGCGGTCGATGTCGGTCACGCCCGCCTCCTGGAGTGCCGCCCGGGCCCCCGACTCGAGCTTTTCGGCCAGCTCGGTGTAGAAGCGCGCGATGCAGAGCGCGACGCACGGATCGCTCATTCGTCGGGATTCTGGCGGCGGCGGTCGTTCTCGTACTCGTCGCGGAGCATCTCCTCGTCGAGCGCCAATCCCTGGTGGTGCAGCGTATGCCCGAGCCGGTCGCGCTTGGCCCGCAGATACGCCTCGTTGTGCGGGTTCGGGACGTGCTGGATCGGGATCTGGTCGACCACGGACAGCCCGTAGCCGGCGAGGCCGGAGATCTTCTTGGGGTTGTTGGTGAGGATCCGGATGCTCGTCAGCCCCAGATCGACGAGGATCTGGGCTCCGATCCCGTAGTCGCGCAGATCGGCCGGCAACCCGAGCCGGAGGTTGGCATCGACGGTATCCAGACCCTCCTCTTGCAGCTTGTACGCCCGCAGCTTGTTGAGCAGCCCGATGCCGCGGCCTTCCTGCGAGAGATACAGCAGCACCCCGAGGCCCTCTGACTCGATCATCGACAGCGCCGACTCGAGCTGTTCGCCGCAGTCACAGCGCAGCGAGCGGAAGACGTCGCCGGTCAGGCACTCCGAGTGAACCCGGACGAGCACGTCCTGTCGACCCTCGACCTCTCCCTTGACCAGGGCGACGTGGTGCTTGTTGTCGACGAGGGACCGGTATCCGACTGCGGTGAACTCGCCGAACCCGGTGGGCAGCTTCGTCGCCACCACCCGCTCGACCAGCTTCTCGTGCCGGCGCCGGTAGGCGACGAGGTCCGCCACCGTGACCATCTTCAGGCCGTGCCGCTCGCAGTAGGGCGCCAGATCCCGCACGCGGGCCATCGTGCCGTCGTCGTTCATGATCTCGCAGATCACACCCGCCGGAATCAGGCCCGCCAGCCGGGCGAGGTCGACCGCGGCCTCGGTCTGCCCGACACGCTCGAGTACCCCGCCCGGTTTCGCCTTCAACGGGAACACGTGGCCGGGCTGGACGAGCTCGCGCGGGCTCGTCTGGGGATCGATCGCGACCTGGATGGTGCGGGCCCGATCGGCGGCCGAGATGCCGGTGCTGACGCCGGAGCGAGCCTCGATCGAGATCGTGAATGCGGTCTCGAACGCCGACTCGTTCTTGGCGGCCATCAGATCCAGCCCGAGCTCGTCGCAGCGCTCCGGGGTGAGCGCCAGACAGACCAGTCCGCGTCCCTCCTTGGCCATGAAGTTGATCGCCTCGGGAGTAACGAACTGTGCGGCCATCGTCAGGTCGCCCTCGTTCTCCCGATTCTCGTCGTCGACGACCACCACCATCTTTCCCTGGCGGATGTCCTCGATCGCCTCCTCGATCGTGGCGAACGGAGTCTGTACCGAGCTCATCGCCCCACCGCGGTCAACTTCTCGACGTACTTGGCCAACACGTCCACCTCCAGGTTCACTCGGTTGCCCGCACCGGCGTTTCCGAGGTTCGTGCGTTCCAGCGTCTCCGGGATGAGAGAGACAGTAAACGATCCGTCGTCCAGCCCCGCGACCGTCAGCGATACGCCGTCCACCGCGATCGAACCCTTCTCGATCACATAACGCATCAGCTCGCGCGGAGCTTCGATCCGGACGCGACGCGCGAAGCCGTCGTCGGCGACGTCCGCGATCGTGCCGACGCCGTCGACGTGGCCCTGGACGACGTGACCGCCCAGGCGATCGCCGGCGCGGAGCGGCAATTCGAGGTTGACCGCCGAGCCGGCGCTCAGATCGCCCAGCGAGGAGCGCGTGAGCGTCTCATTCATGGCGTCAGCCTCGAACGCGCCGTCCTTCAGCGACACGGCGGTGAGACACACGCCGTTGATCGCGATCGAATCACCGCAGTCGAGCTCACCGACCAGCGGCGTCTCGATCGTGATCCGCGCACCGGCGTCGTCGCGGTCGATCGCCGCGACCCGGCCCACCCCCTGCACCAATCCCGTGAACACCCCGCTACCACTCCTTGATCCGGGCAGATACCAACAGGTCGGCGCCGACGGGCTCGCACTCGAGCGTCAGGGCCCGGGCGGCGTCGGCGATCGCATCGACGCCCTCCCCCTCGAGCGGATCGCGGGCGGTTCGCCCGCCCAGCACCATCGGCGCCAGGAACAGCCGCATCTCGTCCACCTCGCCGGCGTCGAGGAACGCACCGGCCAGATGCGGGCCGCCCTCGAGCAGGATCGAGGCGATCCCGTCCGCCCCGAGCTGGTCCAACGCAGAGCGCACCCGAGCGGTCTCGTTTTCCCCGGTGGCCACGATTACGTCGGCGCCGTGGGTGGCCAGCGCGTCGGTGGCCGTGCGCGGCGCAGCGCGCGAGACCACGACCGTGAGCGGAATCTTCCGGGCATCGCGTACGAGCTGTGAGGTCAGGGGCAGGCGAGCCAGCGAATCGAACACGACACGACGCGGTTGGCGGGCCACGCCGTCGATCCGCGCTGTGAGCTGCGGGTCGTCAGCCAGCGCGGTGCCGATACCAACCGCGACCGCATCGCACTCGGCCCGCCAGTGGTGCGCAAGCCGCCGGCTCTCCTCGCCCGAGATCCACTTCGAGTCGCCCCCCCGGGTCGCCACCTTGCCGTCGAGGGTCATCGCCGACTTGAACAGCACCCACGGCCGCCCGGTGCGGGCGTGCTTACGGAACGGCTGGTTGAGCAGGCGGGCGCGAGTGGCCAGCTCACCCTCGGCCACCACCACCTCGATGCCCTCGTCGCGCAGGATGCCCAGACCCCGGCCCGAGGCGTGCTCGCTGGGGTCGTCGGAGGCAACCACCACGCGCTCAATCCCGGCCTCCCTGATCGCATCGGTGCAGGGCGGAGTCCGGCCGTGATGGCAGCACGGCTCGAGCGATACGTACAGCGTGGCGCCGGTCAGATCGCTGCCGTCGGTGGCGCGGATGGCCTCCACCTCGGCGTGGGGGCCGCCAACCGCCCCGTGGAAACCCTCCCCGAGGACCTCGTCCTCCCGGCCGATGACAGCGCCGACGAGGGGGTTCGGGCTGACGCGCCCGCTGCCTCCCTTGGCCAGGTCGATCGCGCGGGCGAGGTGACGGTGATCCGTTTCCGTGGTGGGGGACATGGCGGACATCCAGGATATGACCCGACGTGAGAGCTTCGTAAATTGCCGACGGAGGCGTTCTCCGGCGGCTCTGCCGCTACCGTTTGTGGGCACCTCGTGCGCTCGAAGCGCTCCGTTTTGCCGGACAGTTCGTTTCAGACTCACGGCCCGGCTCCACCCCCCATGAAGCTCATCATCCAGATCCCATGCTTCAACGAGGAACACCAGCTTCCGCTCACCCTGGGCACCCTGCCGCGCGAGGTCTCCGGCGTGGACGCCGTCGAGTGGCTGATCATCGACGACGGCTCGACCGACCGGACCGTGGAGGTCGCGCGGGAGCACGGGGTTGACCACATCGTCCGCCTGACGAACCATAAGGGCCTGGCCGCTGCCTTCCAGGCCGGGCTTGACGCAGGCCTCAAGCTGGGCGCCGACGTGATCGTCAACACCGACGCCGACAACCAGTACGAGGCCGGCGACATCCCCAAGCTCGTGGCCCCGATCCTGCGCGGGGAGGCCGACATGGTCGTGGGCGACCGCCAGGTGGGGACCATCGACCACTTCTCGGCCGGGAAGAAGCTCCTGCAGAAGCTCGGCTCGTGGGTGGTCCGGCACGCGTCCTCGACGGAGATCCCGGACACCACCTCGGGCTTTCGCGCCTACAACCGGGAGGCCGCGCTCCAAGTCCAGGCCGTCTCGAAGTTCACCTACACGCTCGAGACGATCATCCAGGCCGGCCGGCTTCAGGTCGCGGTCGACCACGTTCCGATTCGCACCAACCCGAAGACGCGCGAGTCGCGCCTGTTCCCCTCGACCGCGGCCTACGTCCGGCGCAACGCGCTGTCGATCTTCCGCGTCTACTCCCAGTACCAGCCGCTGAGGGTGTTCTGGACGGGTGCGGTGATCCTGGGCGCGGCGGCGCTGGCCATCTTCGTGCGCTTCTTGATCTTCTTCGTGCAGCACCCTGACGCCGGCACGCGCCACATCCAGGAGCTGATCGCGGGCGGAGTGCTGTTCAACGCGGCGATGCTGCTCGGGGCCCTGGGCGTGATCGGCGATTTGCTCGACGCCCAGCGGACGCTCTCGCAGCGCACGTTCGAGCGGGTGCGCCGGATCGAGCTGCAGCTTGGCGTCGAGCCGTCGCACTACGAGCCCGGGGCGCCTCCCGCCGTGCGCGGGAACGGCACCGTAAGCGAGGAGCCCGGGCCCCCGGACCGCAAGCCACTCGAGGTATGAGCTCCGGTCCCGACGCCACCTCCGCCGGGGGGCGCCAGGTCAGCGTGCCGACCGGCAACACGTTCGACAAGTACGGCTCGACCAACCCGGTCGTGAGGCGCCTGATGTCGCGGTTCGAGGCGTCCCTGGACCGCCTGTTCACGTCCGCCGGCCCCCGATCCGTGCTCGATGTCGGCTGCGGCGAGGGAGTCCTCACCTACCGCTGGGCGCAGCAGCTCGGCGAGAAGCCGATCGTCGGCATCGACCTGGCCGATCCTAAGCTCGAGGCGCAGTGGCGGACACGCCGCCGGGAGAACCTGCAGTTCCGCACGATGGATGTCGATGACCTCCGGTCGTTTCCGGACCGATCGTTCGATCTGGCGGCGGCGATCGAAGTGCTCGAGCACGTCCCGGATCCCGAGCGCACGCTGGCCGAGATGGCGCGCGTCGCGGCGCGCTACCTGCTCGTCTCCGTCCCACGCGAGCCACTGTGGCGCGCGCTCAACGTCGCCCGTGGGGCCTACGTGCGCGATCTGGGCAATACCCCCGGCCATATAAACCATTGGTCGAAGCGCGGCTTCATCCGCACCGTGGGGCGGCACGGCCAGATCGCCGAGGCCCGCTCGCCGTTTCCCTGGACGATGGTTCTGGCGCGGGTGTCCTGATGCCGACGGCCGGATCCCCAGCCGGCCCGAAGACGGTGCCCTCGGAAAGCACGCCGGCGACAGGTCGCGGTCCGAACGGCGCTGGGGTGGCTGGGGATCAAGTCGCCGAGCAGCCCTCCTACGGCTCCGGCGCCAGGGTTCTGTCGGTCGGCATCGCGTCGACCGGCATCTTCACGTTCCTGTACCTGGCCACCGCCAGCCACGTCCTCGATCCAGCCTCCTACAGCCGCATATCCCTGTGCTGGGCGATCATGTTCGTGATCCTGTCGGTGATCTACCGGCCGGTCGAGCAGTTGCTCTCGCGGACGATCGCCGACCGCCGTGCCCGGGGCCTGCACGGTCATTCACTCCGCATCCCGGCCGCGATCCAGTTCGGGTTCGCCTTGATCTTCCTGATCGTCGCGCTGCTTATGCGCGACCAGATCGAGCAGGGCATGTTCGACGGCTCGAGCGCCCTCTACTGGATCCTCGTCGTCGGGGTGCTGGCCTACTCGGCCAGCTACTTTGCCCGCGGGTGGCTGGCCGGGCACCAGCGCTTCGCCCTATACGGCGGGCTGGTGTTCCTCGAGTCGACCTCGCGGTTCCTGTTCGCGCTGGCGGCGGCGGTCGGGATCACCTCCGGCCAGGGCGCGGTCGGGCTCGGCATGGCGGTGGCTCCCTTCGCCTCGCTGTGCGTAATCCCGTTCGCGTTCTCGCGCCTGCGGCTCCACGCCCCGTCCGGCGTTCCGGCGGCCGACGCGGCGGGCGAGGGGCCGGCTCACGCCGAGATCGAGGAGGCCGCCACCGACCTCAGCCTCAAGCGCGGAGCCGGGTTCGCCGTGTCGGTGGTCGGCATCATGCTCGCCGAGCAGACGTTGATGAACGCCGGCGTCCTGATCGTCGCCGCAAAGGCCGGTGGTACGGCCGGGCTGACGGTCGGAATCACCGGTTTCGTGTTCAACGTCATGTTGATCGTGCGCGCGCCGCTGCAGCTGTTCCAGGCGATCCAGACCTCGATCCTCCCCCACCTCACCGGCCTCGAGGCGCGCGAGAGCCCCGAGGAGTTCTCCCGGGCGATCCGGATCACGGTGAGGGCGATCGCGGCCTTCGCGGGTGCGGTGGCGATCGGGCTGCTGGCGATCGGGCCGTTCGTAATGACCGCCCTGCTCGGCAACAAGGGCTTCCACTACGGCCGCTGGGGCCTGGCGGTAGTGGGTCTGGGCATGGGGCTCCATCTGGTCGCCGGGACTCTCAACCAGGCCGCCCTGGCCCGAGGCCGCCACCGCCTGGCCGCGGTCGCCTGGCTGACCGCCGGCGCGCTGTTCGTGCTGTTCATGCTCACCCCGGCCATCACGTCCGAGGTGACGCGCGTCGAGATCTCCTACTTCACCGCCGCGTTGGTGCTGTGCGGCCTGCTGACAGCCCTCTACCGGCGCGGGCCTCTAACCACTAAGTGACTTGCAGACCGGCTCCTTGGCCGCCGCCGCCTCGATGTCCGGGTTGCTGAGACCGCTCGCGTCGATGTTGTTGAGCGAGGCGCGCACACTCGCGTTGAGCGCCTGCGCGGCGTTTTTGTAGGCCGACGGCGAGTTGGTCGGGAGCGCGTCGGCCTTCGTAGCGGCCGCGTGCATCGCGTCCCGCAACTGGGTGAACGCCGTCACGATCTCGGCGGCCACGGCCTTGCCGCTCGAAATGTCGGGAGTGCCGGCGGACTTGATGCGCGATACGGCCCGATCCGCGTCCTGGCTGACCGCGGCCAGGAATCCCTCGAGGGTCTTCTTCGCCTCGGTGGCGTTCGCCGCCGTCGCTCCGCTCAGGGCCTGGGTGCGCGTGACGACGTCGCGCTCGAGCGGCGAGATCGCCGAGCACACCGTCTTGACGTAGGTCGCGGTGCTGACCTTCGAGGAGTCGCTGGACCCACAGCCCGCGCACAGGGCAAGGATGACCAGCAGCCCGGTAGCCGCGCGCAGGATGGCAAGATGCACCATCGGCAGCGTAGCGTCCGTCGCTTGAGCTCGACGTCTCGGCGAGCGCCCTGGGGACCGGTCAGACGACGCCCGCCGCCGCCGCAATAGCGGCGTAGGCCGCGGCCGGATCGGATGAACCGAACACCGCCGACCCGGTGACGAGCAGGTTGGCCCCGGCGTCCACGCAGGGCCGAGCGGTTTCTTCGTGCACGCCTCCATCCACCTCCAGAGCGACGTGGTCGGGGAGGCCGGCGCGCATCCGTGCGAGCTTGTCGAGCGACCAGGGGATGAACTTCTGGGCGCCCCATCCCGGGTTGACGCTCATGCACAGGGCCAGGTCGAGCATCTCGTGCGCCACCTCGTCCAGGCTGCCCGCTGGTGTGGCCGGGGTGATCGCCGCCCCCGCCGAGCACCCAGCCTCCCGGATGGCTGAGAGCGCGTAGTGCACGTGAGGGGTCGCCTCGACGTGGATCGTGATGTTGTCGGCGCCCGCGCGGGCGATGTCCCCTACGTAGCGCTCCGGGCGCTCGATCATCAGGTGCACGTCGATGACCGCGCCGGCGGCGTGAACCTGGTCCGCCAGCGCCTCGACGATCAACGCCCCGAATGTGATTGGGGGCACAAAATGGCCGTCCATCACGTCTACGTGGATGACGCGGGCGCCGACCCCCAGGACCTCGCCGACCTGCTCCCCCAGCCGGGCGAAGTCGGCGGACAGGATCGAGGGAGCGATCCGGCGATCTCGAAGCAGGCGGAGCGTGCCCTCGGAGGGTGAGCGACTCTCGATGGTCTCCGTCATACGGCCCGGAGCATGCTGCCGTGGCAGTGGTTGCACGCGACCACAGCCGTGCTCGACATGCGCACAATCGTGGAGTGCTCGCCGCAGTTCGGGCATACGGACACGAGCTCGTATCGCTGCAGGCAATAGACGCACCGATACCGCCCTGGAGCCGCCGTGGGACGCAGCCACGGCTCGCCGCACCCCGGGCACTCCGGACCGAGCTTGAGCGAAGGCGTAGATTCGGTCAACGTAAACGTAGGGTAACTAGCGGACTGGCGGCGGCGCCTAAGCATCGCATAGGGGGCGGGCGCCTCAGCGGCGCTGGAGCCGCGCGATGAAGAACCCGTCGGTTCGATCCCGGTGCGGCAGCAGCTGAGTAAGGCGCTCCGCGCTGAAGTCGGCGTGCTCGTCCAGGAACCGCTCGACGACCTCGTGTCCCTCGGCGCGCGAGATCGTGCAGACGGAGTAAACGAGCGTCCCCCCGGGACTCAGAACGTCGGCGCCCGCAGCCAGGATGCGGGCCTGCAGCGCGGCGAGCTCGCCGATCGCCTCGGGCCGCGCCCGCCACCGCAGGTCCGGCCGCGACTGCAGCGTGCCGAGGCCGCTGCACGGCGGGTCGACCAGCACCCGATCGAACGGCTCGTCGGCACGAGCGGCGCCGGCATCGCCAACCTCCACCTGGACGCTCGTGGCTCGAAGCCGGGCGACGGTGCGCTCGAGCGCCGCGGCGCGGCCGGGATGCCGCTCCACGGCGACGATCCCGCCCGTATCGCCCATCAGGGCGGCGATATGCGTGGTCTTGCCGCCCGGCGCGGCGCACAGGTCGAGCACCCGCTCCCCCGGCTCGGGGCTCAGGATGCGCGAGACCAGCATCGATGCCCGGGACTGCGGCTGGATGGCGCCGGACCGCCACAGCTCCGAGCCCTGGACGTCGAACGGCCCATCGAGCACGAGCGCCTCGGGCAGCTCGGCCCCCGCCGGGTGGCTCGCCACCGGTAGCGCGGCGATGACATCGTCGACCGCGGCGACGAGCGTGTTGACCCTCAGTGCCGATTCCGCCGGCTTATTGACCACGCGCAGGAGCGCCCGCGCCTCCCCGCCCCCGAGCTCATCCCACCACTGGCTGGCCAGCCAGCCAGGCACGGAGTACAGGACCGCGGCCGATTCCGGCCCGGTCGGCCCCTCGTCGTCCAGACGGTCGAGGATCTCCCGGCCTTCCCGGGCGCCGCGTCGCAGCACCGCGTTGACGAGCCCGGCGCCACGCCGGCTCGCCTGCTTGGCCAGCTCGACCGTCTCGTTTACCGCCGCGTAGTCCGTCCCACCCCCCAGAAACAGCAGCTCGAACAGGCCCAGGCGGACGGCGGCCAGCACGGGTGCGTCGAGCCGGTCGAGCGGGCGCTCGACGAGTTGCGCGGCGACGTAGTCGAGCGTGGCCCGCCGCTGCACCGTCCCGTAGCTGAGTGCCATCGCGAGCGACCGATCGCGCGGCCCGAGACCCTCCGCCTCGGAGGCGAGCGCGCGGTCGGCGTACGCGCCCTGCTCGAACACCCGGCGGACCACTCGCAGGGCGCAGGCGCGTGCCGGCGAGACGCGGCCGCGCACGCCGGCAGCGGGACGGGTGGCTGCGTCGGACATCTACGAGCGCCGCCCCCTGAGGTAGTCCTCGCCGCTCATGGGCCGCCGCCCCGGCGGCTGCACCACCAGCAGCTCGAGCGCGCCCTCGGCGCACCCCAGCACCGGGAACGGCCCCTCGAACGACACCACCCCGGGGGGCGGGCCCTGGCCGAGTGTGCGTGCCGCGCTTACGCCCAGGCGGGTGCCGTCGTCGAGAGCGACGTACGCGCCGATGTGAGGCGTCAAGGCCCGCACGACACGTTCGAGCTCGACGGCGGGGCGACTCGGATCGAGCTCGCGATCGCGTGGCTCGATCTTGGCCGCATACCTGACACCGGCCTCGTCCTGCGGGATGCACGGCGCCGTCGTGTCCAGGGTGCGCACGAGCAGGTCCCCGCCGAGCGCTTCAAGGCGCGCCGCGAGGCTGCCGTAGGTGTCGTCCGGGCGGATCGGCTCGGTCGCCCGAGCGCATACGGGGCCGCTGTCCAGCCCGGCGGCGAGCCGGATGATCGACACTCCGGACTGCTCGTCGCCGGCCATGATCGCCCGCTCGATCGGCGCCGCGCCCCGCCACCGGGGCAGCAGCGATGGATGGACGTTCAGCATCTCGTAACGCGACAGCAGAGGCTCGGTGATCAGCGCGCCGAAGGCGCACACGCAGACCGCCTCGGGTCCGGCCGCCTCGATCGTGCGCAGCGTCGCGTCGTCGTTGATCGAGGCCGGCTGCTCCAGCGCGATGCCCAGCTCCCGCGCCGTGTCGGCGACGGGCGGGGAAGCCAGCTTGCGTCCCCGGCCCCGCGGGCGGTCGGGTCGGGTCAGGACGAGGACCGGCCGGTGAGGCGATTCGGCCAGACGGCGCAGCACGGCCGCGGCGAAATCGGAGGTCCCGAGATAGACGGTCCGCACTCGTGCTGCGCGCCGGCTCGTCGTGGTCCGATGCCGGTCGGCGGCGCGCCGGCTACGCGGCCCGCTGTCGTTCGCGCAGGACGCGCATCGCTTCCTTGCGTTGGTCGCGCGAGGTCCGGTCGAGGATCAGGACGCCGTCGAGGTGATCGATCTCGTGCTGGATCACGCGGGCCTCGAGCCCGGAGGCTTCGATCAGGATCGGCTCCCCGAACTCGTTCTGGGCCCGCACGCGCACGTGGATCGGGCGGTCGACCTCGACCAGAACGCCCGGCAGGCTCAGGCAGCCCTCCTCCATCGCCTCGCTGTCGCGGCCCGACCACTCGATCTCGGGATTGATCAGCGCGGCGAGCTCGCCCTGCTGCTGGACGCGGTAGACGAGTAGCCGGTGCACGACGCCCACCTGCGTCGCCGCGAGCCCTACTCCGATCGCGTCGTCCATGAGCTGTCCCATCCGCGCGACCTCCTGGCGCAGCTCGTCGTCGAAGCGCTCGATCGGCCGCGCCCGCGTGCGCAGCACCGGGTCCCCGAAGCTGCGGATTTGCGCCAGGGCGGCGTCGCGCCGCGCGGCGGTCTCGGGATCGAGCTCGTCTTCGGGCTGCGGCTCGGGCTCGACCCCCGCCTCGGGCTCGGGCTCGAGGCCCTCCTGCGGCTCGGTATAGGTGCTGTCAGAGGCCACGTGTTCAGCTTAGTGTCTCACCGCCAGCCCTCACTGCGGGTCAACGTCGACGCTGACGCTCACGCTCCGGCGACCGGCGTCGACGGCACACGCGTCGACCGCGGCCCCGACCGCGCGCACCATCCTCAGGCGGTCACGGCACTTAATGACCAGCTGGCTGCGTGAGCGGCCGCGCAGCCGGAACAGCGGCGCGGGCCCGAGCACGCGTCCGCCCGCGGGGGCGATCAGCCCGTGCAGACGCGAAGCCAAGTTCAGCGCCTCGGTGGCGTCCTCGGACGAGCACACCACCCGGATCAACGTGCCGAACGGTGGATACCCCAGTGCCTCGCGCCGGCGGAGCTCGAGCCCGAGGAAGCCGTCGGAGTCGTGGCGGGCGGCCAGCGCGAGCGAGCGCGCCTCCGGTGCCAGCGTCTGGACCAGGACCTGGCCCTGACGCCCATGGGGGCCTTCGCTGCGCCCTACGCGACCCGCGAGCTGGGTCACCAGCGCGAAGGTCCGCTCCTCGGCGCGGAAGTCGGGGAAGCGAAGCGTCTGGTCCGCGTCGAGCACGACGCCGAGTGTCACCCCGGCGAAGTCGTGACCCTTGGCCACCATCTGCGTGCCGAGCAGCACCCCGCGCGGCGCCGCCTCGAACTGCGCCAGCGTCCTCGCCAGGCGGTCCTTGCTCGAGGCGACGTCAGCGTCGAGCCGGAAGACCGGGAGCTCGGGCCCGAACGCCTCGCGCAGCTCCTGTTCGACGCTCTCGGTACCGGCGCCGTGGCGGGCGATCGAAATCGAGCCGCACTCCGGGCACCGGTCGGGGACGCGCTCGCGATGCCCGCAGTGATGGCAGGCGACCACGCCCTGCGCCCGGTGCAGCACCAGCGCCACGTCACAGTGGGGACACATCCACACGCGGCCGCAGCCTTTGCACGAGAGGAAGTTCGACCACCCGCGGCGGTTGAGCAGGACGATCGCCTTGCCGCCGACGGCGCGCACGTCGGCCAGCGCCATCCGCGTGCGGGGGTGCAGCGAGCGATTCAGCCCCCTCATGTCGAGCAACTCGACCGGGGGCAGCGGACGGCCGTCGATCCGGCGCGGCAGGCGCAGCGTACGCAGCGCCGCCGCGCTCTCCGGGCGCGGCGTTGCGCTCCCGGCGAGCAGCACCGCGCCGTGCTGCTCGGCCCGGCGCATCGCCACCGTACGGGCGTCGTAGCGTGGATCTCCCTCGTGCTTGTAGGAGGGGTCGTGCTCCTCGTCGAGCACGATCAGGCCGATGTCGCTCAGAGGGGCAAACACGGCCGATCGGGGGCCAACGCACACGCGGGCCTCACCGGTGCGCAACCGAAGCCATTCGTCGTAGCGCTCGCCCTGCGCGAGCCCGGAATGCAGCACCGCGACGATGTCGCCGAACCTGGCCTGGAAGCGGCCGACCGTCTGCGGGGTGAGCGCGATCTCCGGCACGAGCACGATCGCCCCGCGGCCGGCCTCAAGCGCGGCCTTCACCGCCTGGAGGTAGACCTCGGTCTTGCCCGAGCCGGTCACGCCGTGCAGCAGGAAACGCCGGGCTTCCGCCTCGCCGACGCTCCGTAACGCATCCAGCACCGTCGCGAGCGCGCCGTGCTGATCGGCCGTCAGCCTCGGGGGTTGGTCGAGCCGCCGTCCCACCGCCACCGTCCCCGGGCGCCGCGTCCGGACATCGCGCCGGAGCGCAACCAGCCCGCGTGCCTCGAGGCGCCTCAGCGTGGCGCTACCGAGCGCCGCGGCCCGGGCGGGGCCCTCGCGATCGAGCTGCTCGAGCGCGGCCCGCTGGCGATCCGTCAGGCGGGTGCCATCGTCGAGCGCGGCGCGCCCCGCCTCGGTCAGCTCGGCAACCAGGACCCGCTGGCTCCCCCGCACGCCGCCGGCAAACCCCGGCGGTAGCACCAGGCCGAGCGCGCGGGCCGGCGTCGAGCAGTACTGCTCGGCGATCCACCCCGCCAGCTCGACCAGATCAGGGCCGACCCCGGGCGGGAGGACGGCGTCCGGTTCGGCCAGCCGGTCGGGCTCGAGCCCGGATTCGCGCGCCAGTTCGAGCACCACCCCGAGCGTGGTCTGCCGCCCGAACGGCACCCGCAACAACGTTCCGACCCCGACGTTCGACTGGTCGGGACGCAGCCGGTAGTCGAACGGGCCCCGCACGGCGCGAGTTCGCGTCAATGGCTCGACGCGGGCGATCAACGGCGACGCGCTGGAAAACCGAGAGTGCATCGGTGCCTCTGAGGGTAAAGTCAGGGCAGGATGACGGTCGATCGTCTTCCCCAGAGCCTGCGCGAGGGTTCGGAGCGCGACCGTGAGCACGACGGCCTTGCACCTGCGGCGATCCTGCGGTCCTGCGACCGCCTGCTGGGTGAGGTTGGCCGGCGCTCACACATGTTCACGTGGCTGCGCGCCCCCCGGCTCGGGCGCCGCCGACCATGTCAGATGGCTCGCCGTCGACGCGTAGTACCCGCGCTCGCGACTTGTGGTCATATGCCGGCGGGCGCCCGGACCGCACGACACGCTCTACCGGGAGCTCATCCCCGCCCACGGGCTCGGGCTGCTGACCCTGGGCCCGGCTGCCCTGGGTGACGACCCGGCGGCGGTCGAGGCCACGCTCACCGCGAGGCGAGCCGGCGCCGCTGGCGGGACCGCTGGCGCTGCTGGCGGGGATCGTCGCGCTGCTGGCGCTGCTCGTCGGCGGCTGAGCCGCGCGAGCGGGTCATTTACTCTGCATCTGCGGTGGATCCGGAGTCTGGAGAAGAGGTCTTCTTCCACGGCCACCCGTCGTGGCGCTCGATGCTCGCGTTCTACGTGCGCGGCCTGATCGCCGCCGTGCTGGCCGGGATCATCGCCGGCCTGGCCACCAGGGCCGCCAGCGGTGGCGTCGAGACGGGATGGGTCGGCGTGGCCGTCGCGGTGATCTTCGTGGTCGTGCTGGTCTGGGGCTTCATCAGACGCCTCGCTACCACCTACACGATCACCAACCGCCGGCTGACCATCGACATCGGGCTGCTCTCGCGTGAGATGCACGAGACCCGGCTCGAACGTGTCCAGAACGTCAACTCGCGCCAGCGTCTGCTCGAGCGGCTGCTCAGGGTGGGAACGGTCGACTTCGACACCGCGGGCGGCGCCGCCTACGACTTCAAGTTCCGCGGCGTCAGCAATCCTCGCCAGATCGTCCGGACGGTCGACCGGGCGCTGCACGAGCTCCGACTCACCCATCCCCAGGTGTGAGGACGGGTGAGACGGGACCTACGCCCGTAGCGGGGCGGCGCCGAGCCCGGCCGCCTCGCGCAATGCGGCCGCCTTGTCGGTCCGCTCCCACGTGAAGTCGTGATCCTCGCGGCCGAAGTGGCCGTACGCCGCGGTCTTCTGATAGATCGGCCGGTGCAGCCGCAGGTACTGCCGGAACGCCCCTGGA